>Ga0070732_10000010_pt1 | contig 266971 bp, 252 predicted proteins | sample Coa_R1_5_FD_66449 | JGI IMG/M metagenome (GOLD analysis project Ga0070732, IMG submission 66449) | Surface soil microbial communities from Centralia Pennsylvania, which are recovering from an underground coalmine fire - Coalmine... | ecosystem: Environmental > Terrestrial > Soil >... | reverse complement strand
CCATGGCTTTGTACAGGTCGTCGGCTTGAGGCAAGATCACGTCCTCAAGCAGCGGCTGGTAGGCCACGAAGGTATCGGTGGCGGCAACGCGCCGCACCGGAGCGTCGAGGTCTTCGAAGAGTTCGTCGGCGATGCGGGCGGCGATCTCCGCGCCGAATCCCCAGCTCAGCACGTCTTCGTGGGCCACGATCACCCGGCTGGTCTTGCGCACCGAAGCCGCGATGGCTTCCCAGTCATAGGGACTGAGGGTGCGCAGGTCGATCAGCTCAACGCTGATTCCCTGCTCACGCTCGATCTTCTGCGCCGCCTGCAGCGCCCTCGGCACGACAGCGCCGTAGGTAATCACGCTCAGATCGTTCCCTTCCTTCACCGTGCGCGCTTTGCCGAAGGGAATCATGTAGTCGGGACCTGGATAAGGCGCGCGCCCGAAGGTTTCACGATAGAGCCGCTTGTGCTCCAGGAAGAGCACGGGATCGTCGCATCGGATTGCCGTGCGCAGCAGGCCGTTGGCGTCGAGCGCGTTCGAGACAAAGCACACGCGCAGTCCGGGAATGTGCGTAAACAGGCTCTCGCCGCACTGCGAGTGGTAGATGGCGCCGCCGGTTAGATATCCCCCGATGGCCACCCGTACTACCGCCGGGCAGGAGAAATGCCCATTGGAGCGCCAGCGAATCACGGAAAGCTCATTGCGAATCTGGTGGAACGCAGGCCAGATGTAGTCGAAGAACTGAATTTCTACTACCGGCTTCAGGCCGCGCGTAGCCATGCCCGTCGCCCGGCCCACGATGTTGGCTTCGGCCAGCGGCGAATTGAAGACGCGCTCGCTGCCGTACTCCGTCTGCAGGCCCGCAGTCAGCTTGAAAACGCCGCCTTTGCCCTTGATCTGCTTGCCCTTGAGATATTCCTCGCGACTGCAGTCGGCCACGTCTTCGCCGAAAACGACGATGCGCTCATCGCGTTTCATCTCGTCCTTCAGGCAGGCATTAATGAGATCGGCCATGGTCTTATCCGTGCCCTGGGGCTGCGGCTCGGAGTGCATGGTGCGAGGATCGAGATCGGCCGAATAAACGTGGTTGTAGATCGTATCCGTGGCGGGAAAGGCGGCTTTTTCTGCGCGCTCGGAGGCTTCGCGGATCTCCTCGTCCACCGCCTTCTCCAGGCGGTCAATCTCCTTCTCATCCAGGATATTTTCCCGCACCAGGAACATCTGCATGCGGGTGATGGGATCGCGCTGCGCGTCTTTTTGGCGTTCGGCGTCGGGGCGGTAGAGGCGTTCGTCGTCAGACAGCGAGTGCGAATAAGGGCGGATCACGTGCCCGTGCACCAGCGCCGGGCCTTTGCCGGAGCGGCAATACTCCACGGCGCGCTTGCATGCAGCGTAGGAGGCTACGGGGTCGGTTCCGTCGCATTCTTCAACATGCAGGTTGGGGAAATTCGATACCAGGTGAGAGACGTTGCCGCCAGCAGTCTGCACCTCTACGGGAACGGAGATAGCGTAGCCGTTGTCTTCGATCAGGAACAGCACCGGCAGCTTTTCGTTGCAGGCGGTGTTCATCGCCTCCCAGAACTCGCCTTCGCTGGTGGTGCCATCGCCGGCCGAGACGTATGTCACCTCGTCACCCTGGAAGCTGACGTCTTTGAACTGGCGATAGTCGCCATCGTGCTTCTCTCCAGCCTGGGGATGGCGGCTGAAATAACGACCCGCCTCGGCACATCCCACCGCCTGCAGGAACTGGGTGCCGGTGGGAGAGGACTGGGTCACGATGTTGAGCTTCTTGTAGCCCCAGTGCGAGGGCATCTGGCGTCCGCCGGAACTGGGATCGTCAGCCGCACCCACGGCCTGGAGCAGCATTTCGTATGGCGTGGCGCCTAACGTCAGGCACAGGGCGCGATCGCGGTAGTAGGGATAAAACCAGTCGTACCCCGGCTTCATGGCCAGGCCGGCAGCTACAGTAAGAGCCTCGTGCCCGGCGCCGGAAATCTGGAAGAAGATTTTTTGCTGCCGTTTGAGCAGGATCTCGCGGTCATCGATCCGCCGCGAGAGGTACATCAGCCGGTAAATCTCCACCAGCTGTTCACGCGTCAGTCCTTCGTAGCTTTTGCCGCCGGACTTGCCGGCAACCGGCATTTCAGCAACGGCGGAGAGGTGTTTTTTGGAATCGATCTTGGTGACGGCCATGGATCTCCTTCGTCGGATCCTGCGGGAGATTGGAGCGCACAGCGAGTACTCTCTATTGTAAATCGTCATGAAGCGGGCGGGATATACTGAAAAACAGACCGCTGCACAGCCATGATCCGAAAAAATCGCGCGATTCCGACGGAAGACATCCGGTTGCTGATCTTCGACCTGGATGGAACGCTGGTGGATTCACGCGCCGACCTGTCGAACTCCGTCAATGCCATGCTGCGCCACTACGGCAAGCCTGAGTTGCCGGCGGACATCATCGCCAGCTACATCGGGAACGGCGCTCCCATGCTGGTGCGGAGGGCGCTGGGCGATCCTGACGACGAGAATTTCGTCCAGGAAGCGCTGCTCTACTTCATGGCTTACTACCGCGAGCACAAGCTGGACCACACCTACGTTTACGAGGGGATCCGGGAAGCGCTTGAGGCCATTGTCAAAGGCCATAACGGCTCGTCGCCGAACGCCGCCCAAACCCTGAAAATGGCGGTGCTGAGCAATAAGCCCGTGGGACCTTCGCGGGGCATCGTCGACGCCCTGGGGTTGGGACACTTTTTTTTTCAGGTGTACGGCGGCAACAGCTTTCATACCAAGAAGCCAGATCCCGCGGGCGTGCAGGCCTTGCTGGAGGAATCGAGCGCGGCTGCCGGTCAAACAGTGATCATCGGCGACTCTGAGGTCGATATCATCACTGCACGTAATGCCGGGATCTATTCCGTGGGCGTGACTTACGGCCTGGCGCCGCACACGCTGGAAGACGCTCCGCCCGACATATTGATCGATAAGCCGCACGAGCTGGCAGCCGTTCTTGGCCCCCGGGATCAGAAAAGGCTCAAGTTCTAAGTGGAATAAATTCCTTCGCCGTTGCTCTAAGGCGTCCTGCTTGACACGCTGTGGAACAATACCCTGACGCATTCAGCGACAAGGGGAGAGAAACGGGAATGACTTCACCATTCTTTGGCGAATTCATGGGGACCATGGTGTTGGTCCTGCTGGGCGACGGCGTGGTGGCGGGCGTGCTGCTGAAAAGATCGAAAGCCGAATCGTCGGGATGGATCGTGATCACCGCAGGCTGGGCCATCGCCGTCATGGCCGGTGTGTTTACCGCCAACGCCTGCGGCAGCAAAGACGCGCACATCAATCCCGCAGTGACGCTGGGGTTCGCCGTCGCCAGCGGAGACTTTCATAAGCTCGCTCCTTATTTCGCCGCGCAGATGCTGGGTGCGCTCCTGGGAGCAGCGTTGGTCTGGCTGCATTATTTGCCGCACTGGCGCGAAACAGCCGATCCCTCATTGAAGCTGGGCGTGTTCTGCACCGCGCCGGCCATTCGCAGCGCGGGCGCCAACCTGGTCAGCGAGATCATCGCTACGCTGGCTCTGGTGGTGGTAATCGCCGCGATCTTCTCCAAAGCCGTAGTGCAGACCGGCCTGGCCATCGGGCTTGGACCATACCTGGTCGGAAGTCTGGTCTGGGGAATCGGGCTGTCCCTGGGGGGCACTACCGGGTACGCCATCAATCCCGCGCGCGACCTCGGCCCGCGCCTGGCGCACGCCATTCTTCCCATCGCCGGCAAAGGCGGATCGGACTGGGGCTATGCCGCGATTCCCGTGATCGGACCGCTGATCGGCGGAGCGATCGCTGGAGTTCTGATCAAGATCGTTGGCCTATAGCAATCACTTTGGCGGTGGATTGTCGGGCACCTGGCCTTTGAAGGTGATCCGCGACTTGACGCCGAAACGCCTGTAGTTGCTGTACTTCACGACTTCCCGGACGTGCACGCCGCCGGTGGAAAACTGCAGTACGTCATCGGCGCGGGTGTAGGTGGGGAACCAGTATTCGCCGTCGATCTGTTCGCGGTAGGTCACGAATTTTGGCGTCAGATTTTCGTTGTTCTTCTTGCGGATGTCGGGGACGTTCTTGCCGCAGGTCTTGACGATCTGAAAATCGTGATTGTCCACCCAGATGCGTCCCTGGAAGTAGCGCTTGTCTTTGTCGATGTGCTTGGGCGCGATGTCAAATACGTAAGTCTGCAGCTCGTCCACGCCCTGCTGCCCCGCGTAAAGAATGTTGTATTGCGCAAGGTCTTCCGTGGTCAGAACAAAGGGCAGGCGGTGGCGAAAGTCGTCAAAGTCTTCGCGGGTCATCAATATCCGCTTGAGCGAAGGCTGGGGCGCAAATTTCACTTCTTCCAGGCGTTTGCCCTGATCGTCGTAGAGGATGTCGGTGGTCTCGCGGAATTCCCCGTCGACGGTGTCGCCGTCAAGTTCCTGGACGATGATCTCCTGGGTGTAGGTGTAGTGATTGCGGGCCTCTTTGAATACCTCTTCCTTGGCGGCGAATTTCTGGATGATGTCCTGAGAGCCTATGCTCTGCGGCTGAGCGGGCTTCAGAGGGCCATTGCCTTCCTCGCAGTTGGTGTCCGCCAACGCGCGCAAAGGCAGAAAAATCGCGAGCAAAAGCAGAAAGCCGCCCAATTCCATGAGCCGGAAACGATGCATCATTGTATTCACCTGGATTTCTTCGTCGTAAGATGCAACCCGCGGCAACTTAGTTGGTGCGACCGCCTCTTCTTTACGTTTCGTTACACGACCCAGAGAGGGCGATCAACGGGAGGCCAGTCTCTGATACCGAGTGTACTTGATGATCTCCCGGACCTGGGCCTGGTTGCGGAGAAAAAACAGCACCTCGTCCGCGCGAGAGTAGGTAGGAAACCAGTAGCGGCCGTCAACCTGCTCGCGATAAGTCACAAACCTGGGACTCACGTTCTCCTGTCGCTTGCCGTGGCGGTCGGGGACCCGTTTGCCGCAGGTCTTCACAATCGCCAGTTCCTGAATATCGACCCAGATGCTTCCTTCGAAATAGCGGTGGTCCTTTTGCAAATGCTTGGGGCTGACGTCGAAGGCGTAAGTGTCTAGCTCATCGACGCGCTGGCGCCCGGCGTAGTGGATCGCGTATTGGCTGAGTTCCGCCGGGGTGAACACGAAGTCTGCCATGCTGCGGATGTCGTCGAAATCCTGCTGGGTCACCTGGACGCTATTGAGCGTGCTGCGCGGGGCAAACGTCACTTTTTCCATCAGTTTGCCGTGGTCGTCAAAGCTCATTTCGCTGACTAGCCGGTATTCACCGGTGACGGCAGGGCCGCGGCGAAACGATCCGCGGCGAAGGGTCTGGATGGTTAGGTCGCGGGTGAATGTGTAGGCGGTTCGCGCCTGTTTGAAGGTGGCTTCGTTGGCCGCAAACTTCTGGATGATCTCATCCGGAGTCGTGCTCGAAGGCAGATTTGGATTCAGCGGTCCTGCGCCTTCATTGCAGTTGGTCTGCGCCGCGACCTGCAGTACGAAAATCAGAAAAGCAAACAGAGACCAGGCCGGCTTCAAGGCTTTTTGGCCGGCGTGGGCTCCGGGACCTCACCCTTGAAGATGATTTTGGTCTTGGCTCCAAAGCGCTTGTAGTTGGTGTATTTGATGATCTCTCGCACGTGGACGTCGTTATTGCGGAAATGCAGGATTTCATCGGCGCGGGTGTAGGTCGGGAACCAGTACTCGCCGTCGATCTGCTCGCGGTAGGTCACGAACTTGGGGGTCAGGTTCTCATTGACGTTCTTGTTCTTGTGATTGTCAGCCCGGGTCTCGGGAACGGTTTTGCCGCAGGTCTTGACGATCTGAAAATCGTGGTTGTCCACCCACAGTCGCCCCTGGAAATAGCGCTGGCCTTTCTCGATGGTCCGGGGAGCGGCGTCAAAGACGTAAGTATCGATTTCATCCACGTGCTGCTGGCCCACATACATCAGGTTGTACCTGGGGAGATCTTCGCTGGTGAGCACAAAGGGCAGCTTGTTGCGGAAGTCCTCGTAGTCCTCCTTGGTGAGCCCGATCTGCCGCAGCGAGGACTGGGGCGCGAAGGTTACGTTCTCAATGCGCGCGCCCTTGTCGTCATAGGTGATGTCCTGCACCATGCGAAACTCGCCGCTGACCGAGTTTCCGTCCAGCTCCTGCACGGTAATGTCCTGCGTAAAGGTGTAGTTGTTGCGCGCCTGCTTGAAGATGGCTTCGCGCGCGGCAAACTTATCGATGATCTGCTGCGAGCTTATGCGGTCCGGCGGCGCGGGGTTCAGCTGCCCTGAGCCTTCATCGCAATCGGTGGCCTGGGCGCAGGCCGCGATCGGCTGGAGCAACACGATCAGGAACAAAGACGTTGTGGCGGCAATTCTGCGTGCGTTCATACCTGAACCTCTGCGCGGATGGAAGAGAAAGCTGCGATCATCCTGTCATCGCACCCTGGATTCGAACCGCAGGGTTAATTACACTGGCTTGCTCTCAAGGAGGACAGGATGCGCCGCTTTGCGCTCGCGTTTATTTTATTCATGGCTGCAGCCGTTGGCCAGAGCCTCGCCCAGACAGCGGCTTCACCACAGGTGCAAGCTAAGAGGCCCTTCACCTTCGACGACATGATGGCGCTGAAGCGAATCGGCAGCCCGGCCGTCTCGCCGGACGGCAAGTGGGTGCTGTTCGCCGCCGTGGACGTAGATTTGAAGGCCAACAAGCGAACTTCGCACCTCTGGGTGGTGCCGCTGGAAGGAGGCAACGCGCGCCAGCTAACGTCCGATCCCGCGGGCGAGACCGGGGGACGCTGGTCGCTCGACGGCCGAATCCTTTTCATCAGCCCGCGCGCCGGGTCATCCCAGGTCTGGGTTGCGAATTTCGACAGCGCAGCCGGCGCGTTAAACGGGGATCCGCAAAAAGTTACCAACTTCTCCACGGAAGCCGACGGAGCGATGTGGTTTCCCGACGGTAAGCACATTCTCTTCGTCTCCGACGTCTATCCCGATTGCAGCAGCGACGCCTGCAACAAAGCCAAGGATGAAGAGAAGGCAAATTCCAAAGTCAAGGCGATGGTTTTCACCCACCTCTTCTATCGCCACTGGAACCATTACACGGCCGGCAAGCGCTCTCATCTTTTTGTGGCGGCACTGGATGGCAGCGCACCGCGGGACATCACGCCCGGCGATCACGATGTGCCTCCGTTTAGTCTCGGTGGCCAGGACAACTATGCGATTTCTCCTGACGGCGAGGAGGTCGCCTTCACCAGCAACCGCGACGAGGTTGAGGCTGTCAGCACCAACAACGAAATCTTCGTCGTCTCCATTAATGCTGATCCCTTGCTGGCCGAACCCAAGAAACTCTCCGTCAGTCCTGGTAGCGACTCCACTCCTCGCTACTCGCCTGACGGCCACTACCTTGCCTGGCGCATGCAGGAGCGCGCCGGCTACGAGAGCGACCTCTTTCGCCTGGTGCTCTACGATCGCGTAAAGAAGAAAATCGTGAACATTACCGAGAATTGGGACCATTGGGCAGAAAGCTTTGCCTGGGCTCCGGACTCAGGAACGATTTTCGTCACGTCCGAGGATGCCGGTGAGATTCCCATCTACTCCATCCGCATCGACCGTAAGACCCTGCTCAGCTCATTCACGGGAGCGCCGCTGATCGTCAGCCACGGACATCCTGTTTCCCTGCTCACGCGCGGCGCCAATGACGATCTTCAGGTCTCGCCCGACGGCAAATACCTGGTCTTCACACGCATGGGAATCACCCATCCAAACGATGTCTACAAGCTGGAAATCGGCAGCAAGGAACCCGTGCAGCTCAGCCATCTCAATGATGCTGTGCTCTCGCAGGTCGCCATGCAGCCGCTGCAGGCGTTCTGGTTCACCGGCGCCGAAGGAACCAAGGTCGAAGGCTTCCTCATGAAGCCGCCGAATTTTGATGCGCAAAAGAAGTATCCGGTAAAGTTCTTAATTCACGGCGGCCCGCAGGGCCAGTGGGGTGACGAGTGGACCTACCGCTGGAATGCCGAACTCTTCGCCGCCAACGGGTACGTCGTAATCATGATCAACCCACGCGGCTCGACCGGCTACGGGCAGAAATTCATCGACGAGATCAACGGCGACTGGGGCGGTCGTCCCTACGTGGACCTGATGAACGGACTGGACTACGCGGAAAAAACCTTCGCGTTCATCGACAAGGACCGCGAGTGCGCGCTGGGCGCGAGCTACGGCGGCTACATGATCAACTGGGTGCTCGGCCATACCGCCCGTTTCAAGTGCCTGGTATCGCATGACGGCATGTTTAATGCCGAATCGGCCTACGGAACAACTGAAGAATTGTGGTTCAACGAATGGGAGTTCAAAGGCACGCCTTGGAACAACCGCGAGCTCTACCGAAAGTGGTCGCCGCATCTGTTTGCCACGGAATTCAAGACGCCCACCTTGGTCGTGCATGGGCAGCTCGACTATCGTCTGGACGTGTCTGAAGGGCTCCAGCTCTTTACCACACTGCAGCGACTGAAGGTGCCGTCCAAGATGCTCTACTTCCCCGACGAAGGGCACTGGGTTCTGAAACCGCAGAACAGCGAGCTCTGGTACCGAACGGTGAATGGCTGGGTGGATCAGTGGCTGAAGAAATAATCTGCGTGCGATCACCTGGTCGAGCTGAGCTGATACCAGTCGGTGACTTTGTCGGTGGTATCGGTATATACGGTGAGGCCTGATTTGTAGACCAACTGCTTCCCGTTGCGTCCCCAATCGTTTTGACGATCCGGGATTCCCACGGAATAGTACAGGGCCAGCATGGTCATACCCTTGAGAATGGCATGCTGCTGGATGGCCTTGATCTCGTCCTGCGACAAGAAGGCAGGAATCTCTTTCAGGATCGAGGTATAGCCGCAATTGGACTCCTGTTCCAGCGAAAGCAGGGACAAGCCGGAACTGCCGCCGGGGAGGTCGACTTTTATGATCGCGCAACCCGTTCCTGGATTCCATTTAGCAGCGGTGATGCGCAGCGGGACCAGCAACGGAACCGTGATCTGGTTTTTGTCCTGCATCTCCGCCAGGGTTACATCAGGCCTGTAGATGCGGGAGAGAGCGCTGGCATAAACCGACCGGCCGAGGAGCTGTTGGGTTTTAGACTCGCTGGCTCGGGAAAGAGCCTCTCTGCCGGCGACCTCTTCGGGTAGAAGCATGGAATTCTTTATCGTCTGAAGGGAGTCGCGCCGCATGGCGACGGTGCCATCTTTGAACCTCACTACAAATTCGATTTCCCCACCGGCATCGGCCGGCGTAACGGTTTCTCCCAGAGCATTGACCTTTGCCGCCTGGGGCTGAAAAGCCTCTTTGGGCTGAACGGCAATCACGGTCGCGGTCTGGCCCTGGTAAGAGGTGGGCAGCCACAGCGAACGTTCGGAGATGCGAAAACGCCCATCTTGTTCGCTGGCTGTGCGGAAGACAGTATCGGTGATGACCACGTCCTTATTAAGGTACAGAACTCGGGCCTTCTCCAGCTGGTCCTGCGCAAAGACTACAAGCGAGAAAACTGGTGCCAGAAGAGGCACAATGATCGTTCTCAGGCGCATTGATTGTCCTTATAGGCAGCATGATACCTCAACCTGACTGCCCTACTTGACATGTGTTTGAAACGGGAATACCGTCAGTTACACCAATTCTTTGATGTTCCTCGCGGCTGTCTGACGTCCCAGTCACTCCACCAGCCCACTCAGAAAGGAGTTCCCTTCATGTGTCACTTACGCCATGCGGTCTGCTTTATTCTGCCGCCGCATATCGAGAGCAAATTAGCAGAAAATCCCAAGTACCGCGCCCGCGCGTTGCGGGCCATCGAAATCAGCAGCCGGCAGCGCGCCCTGCGTGAGGCTGCAGTCTTCCTGCCACTGCTCGGACAAGCAGGAAACAAACATCGCACCATCTTTGACACCCAAAACGGGACGAACCTTCCAGGGGTTCAGGTCCGCGACGAAGGTGATCCGCCGGTTGGCGATCAGGCTGTCAACCAGGCCTACGACTATTCCGGGGACACGTACGACTTCTACCAGCAGGTTTTCAACCGCAACTCGGTAGACGACCACGGCCTGGTCCTGAAGTCTACGGTGCACTACGACCAGGGCTACGACAATGCCTTCTGGAACGGGCAGCAGATGATCTATGGCGATGGCGATGGGGAGCTGTTCCAGAACTTCACTGGATGTATCGACGTAGTCGGACACGAACTGACCCATGGAGTCACGCAGAACGAAGCTCAGCTCGTCTACCAGGACCAGCCAGGCGCGCTCAATGAGTCGATTTCGGACGTGTTCGGCTCGCTCGTAAAGCAATGGGTGAAGAACCAGACCGCCGACCAGGCTGACTGGTTGATCGGCGAAGGCTTGTTTACACCCGCGGTCCGGGGCAAAGCTCTGCGTTCCATGAAGGACCCGGGCACGGCCTACGATGATCCCAACCTGGGCAAGGACCCGCAACCGGGCAACATGCGGGATTATGTGAAGACCAACAGCGACAATGGTGGCGTCCATATCAACTCCGGAATTCCCAACCGGGCGTTTTGCCTGGCGGCGCTGAACATTGGCGGCTTTGCCTGGCAAAAAGCCGGGCTGATCTGGTATCGCACGCTGACCGGTCAGCTTAAGCCCACGGCGGACTTCCAGGCTGCAGCCGATGCCACCGTAACTGTGGCTGCCAACCTGTTCGGTGCGGGCAGCGATGAACAGAAAGCCGTGATCGATGCGTGGAAACAAGTGGGACTCATCCCGCAAACGGTTGCACCAGCAGCCTTGAAGGCCCCAGCCAAGGCGAAGAAAGCCCAAGCTGCGGCGTAACCTTCAACCATGTCCTTCCGGCCGGGCATCTGGCCGGAAGGAGCTTTTCATCGCCGAGTCGGTGTAAGCTCTGGTGGAGGAAGCCTTCCCATGCAGGTTCACTTCGAGCGCAGCGGCGGCTTCGCCGGACTGACGCAGAAATACAGTGTTTCAGAAGACAATTTGCCCGAGGAAGACCGCCAGAAGCTGTCTGACTTGGTGGCAGGGGCACGATTCTTTGATCAGCCGCCAGTTATAAGAAGAAAGACCGCGTCAGCCGACCAGTTTCAGTACAAGATCGCGGTAAACTCGGGCGATCGCGCCCATGAGGTGCAAGTCGATGAAGGGGCGGTACCGGACGAATTGAAACCCTTGATTGGCTGGCTGCAAACCGCTGCCCGCAAACGCTGAACAGTCGCCACCCAACCGCCAGGCGGTGTTCCTCCGTCATGTAAGTTGAACGCCCAAGCCTGAACTCCACGTTTCTTCTGATGCTACAATCGCTGGCGTGTTCAGAGCCGCCATCGTTTTCATCCTGATCTCAGCGCTGGCTGCATGGTCCCAGCAAGAGCCCGCTCAGCCCCAAGGCAAATCTCAGATTAAGGTGAATTACCTGAACGTCTGCACGCCAAGCCAGGAAGAGCAGGCAGTGATTCGCGATGCGCTCTCTAAAATCCCGCTGAAGCCGGTTTTTGGCACTGACTTCGAGATTTCGCGTGGGCGGGCCACGCTCAAGGAATCTTCCTCCAAATTCGTGCGCCTGCGGCGCGATTTTGCCGCCGAATCGTCGTTCATGACGGCGCAATACTCGATGAGTATAGACGACAAGTCGACCATCGAGACGTTTGTGGCCCGCACCCGGGATCCCAAAGAGTTCCATGAGATCTCCATCGAGGACCGGGTTTCGCGCGAGGCCGCCTCGCCCACCACGGTAATCGCCACCGACACCCCGGCTGAGCGGGTAAGAATCGAGAGGCTGGGCAAAGGTTCGGTAGTGCTGGCGCGCTGCGAGGGCGCGGACCAGAGCGCGTATGAGCCAATTTTCCGCCAGGCCTCAGACCTGATGGCCCAGTACCGTAAGTTATTGGGATTGCGCGGCTCCTTCCTCTCCGATATTTCCTGGCTGGGCGGAGACAACAAGACGGGAAACGCCCAGCCGTCACGGAAGAAGACACCTTGAAACTAAATCGACGGTGATGAATCTAAGCAACGCTATGGAAAATTCCATTCGCGATACCGTAATTCTGGGGACGGGATGCGCGGGATTGACGGCAGCCATCTACGCGGCCCGCGCCAATCTGAAGCCCCTGGTGGTGGAAGGCCACGAGCCGGGAGGACAGCTGTCACTCACCACGCTGGTGGAAAACTTCCCCGGCTTCCCGGAAGGAATCATGGGACCGGACCTGATCAACAACATGCGCCAGCAGGCTGGCCGGTTTGGCGCGGAGTACATGCACGGCCACCTGGTGAAGGCCGACCTGACGGCCCGGCCGTTCAAACTGGATTTTGGCGCCGGCAAGACCGTGCAGGCGCGGACGCTGATCATCGCCAGCGGAGCTTCGGCGCGCTGGTTGGGACTGCCCGGCGAGCAGGCCCTGATCGGCCGCGGTGTTTCTTCCTGCGCCACCTGTGACGGCGCCTTCTTCCGCAATGTCCCCATCGTAGTTGTGGGTGGCGGCGATTCCGCCATGGAAGAATCGCTGTTTCTGACGCGCTTTGCCTCCAAGGTCACGCTGATTCATCGCCGCGACGTCTTTCGCGCCTCCAAGATCATGCTGGAACGCGCACGCAAGCACGAGAAGATCGAATTCCTGCCGGACACCGTGATCGAAGAAGTCCACGACGTCAGCAAGGGGCAAGTTACTCACGTCAAGCTGCGCAACCTGAAGACCGGGAGGGTGTGGGACTTCCCTACTCACGCTTTGTTCCTGGGGATCGGGCACGTGCCCAACGCCAAAATGTTTGCCGGCCAGCTGGATATGGATCAGGACGGTTATTTGAAGACGCACGACTACGTCTTCACCAATGTAGCCGGCGTTTACGCATGCGGCGACGTGCAGGACCGGCGCTACCGCCAGGCCATTACCGCCGCGGGAACAGGTTGCTCGGCGGCGATTGAGGCAGAGAAGTTTCTGGAGGAGCACGGTAGATGAGGTCACCGCGGAGGCGCGGAGGCACGGAGCAGATCGCACCATCGGGCCATCGGATCATCGGGCCATCTGCCGCGTCCGGCCCGTTGCCCCTCATTCGGACGGGACATCAGCTAACGTCGTTTAAACTTTCTTACGGATCACCCGATCACCCGATCACCGGATCACCCGATTCTACAGGACTGCCGTGTTAAGGGCCGCGTTCATTTCCCTATCGGAAAGCAAGTCGCTGCGCTCTGCCGCGGAGAAGACATGGGCGGGGCAAAGATTGTCGCGGCGCTTTGTGGCCGGCATCAGAATTGAAGATGCTTTAGCAGCCACGCGGGCCATGAACCGGCTGGGGCTGGGCGTGAGCGTGGACAACCTGGGCGAAAACGTAACCAACGCCGACGAGGCCCGGCATAGCGCCCAACTTTACCACCAGTTGCTTGACCAGATGAACGAGCAGGGACTGGACGCCAACGTCAGCCTGAAGCTGACCCACATGGGACTGGATGTGGACGAGCCCATGGCGTACCAGATCACATCGGCGCTGGTGGAGCACGCGGCGCGCATCAACAACTTCGTGCGTGTGGACATGGAGGGCTCGGCCTACACCCAGCGGACGCTGGACTTCGTGCGCCGGCTGCACGGCAATCCAGCCTTTGCCGGCCGCGTGGGAGCGGTGATCCAGTCTTATCTTTTTCGCAGCGAGAAGGATGTGGAGGAGCTGTTAGCCGGCCGCATCCGCGTGCGTCTCTGCAAAGGCGCTTACAAGGAGCCGGCTGAGGTCGCCTTTGAGAAGAAGGCTGACGTGGACGCCAATTACGTCAAACTCATGAGGCTGCTGCTGAAGAGCGGCGTGTATCACGGCATGGCTACGCACGACGAGAAGATGATTCGCGCGACCATCGACTTCGCGCAAAAAGAGAAAATCCCGGCCAGCGCCTTCGAATTCCAGATGCTCTACGGCGTCCGCCGCGACCTGCAGCAAAAGCTGATCAAAGAAGGCTGGCGCTGCCGCGTTTACATTCCTTTCGGGACGGAGTGGTATCCCTACCTGATGCGGCGGCTGGCGGAGCGTCCCGCCAACGCTATCTTCATCCTGAAGAACCTGTTTCGTTAGCCGTGGGCTTGAGTTTAGGCGCATACCGCGCGCCGTACCAGAAGAGCCAGCCTGACAATCCAGCGGCAACAAACGCCGACCAGAAAGAAGTCTGGAGCGAAGTACGATCGGAGACCCAGCCAATCAGCGTGGGTGAGAAGGCATCTCCCAGGGCATGGATCACAAAAGTGTTGACGGCCAGCGCGGTTGAGCGAATGCCCGCGTTCACGGAATTGACGACCGCGGCGTTTGAGGGCCCGGTGCCGATCAGCAGGGCGAAGACGGCAAAGAAGATTGACGGCAGCATGAGCGGGCCAGTCACGTAGACCGCGGCAATCATCAGCGGTACAGCGGCAAACATGGTCATCCCGGAAAAGCGGTAGTAGCCGCCGTCATGGCGTTTGAGCATGCGGTCGCCGATCCATCCGCCCAGAATTGTGGCCACAATGCCGTTGACCGCGGCGATGAGCCCGAAGGTGATGGCCGCGCGCGAGACCGACATGCCGCGTACGCGGTGGAGGAACGTCGGTATCCAGACCTGCAAGCCGCCCACCGCAAACGTGTACATAGCCATGCCCAGGCAGGCGGTGATGAAGGCACCGTTGCGGAAGAGACCGACAAATGTGGATCGCTCGGGAGAAACGGCCAGGGTTTCCGTCCGCCCGCGTTCGGGCTCCGGCAGCAGCCAGAAAATCAAAGCCAGCGCGAAGCCGGGAATGCCGGCCATCATGAAAGGCACGCGCCATCCGTAATGCTCACCCAGCGGCCCGCCCAGCAGAATTCCCAATGCGCTGCCCAGGGGCAAGCCAAGATAGAAGATGGAGAGCATTCGGCCTCGGCGCTCAACCGGAAACAGGTCGGCGACCAGCGAAGGCGCGATGGTAGCGTAACTGGCCTCGCCAATACCTACGATGGTGTGGCGAAACAGCAACTGGTTGTAATCGCGCACCAGCCAGGTCAGCAAAGTGAAGCCGCTCCATACCGCGATGCCGATCAGAACGATGTTCTTGCGCGAGAAACGGTCGCCCATCCAGCCCAGCAGCGGCGCCGCGATCATGTAGCAAAAGAAAAAGGCGCTGGTCAACAGTCCGGTCTGGGCGTCGTTGATTTTGAATTCTTTCTGCACCAGCGGCTGCAGGCCCAGGAGCATGTTGCGATCGATGTAATTGAGAATGCTGAGGCCGGTCAAAACTGCAAGCGTGGTGTAGGGATAAAGCTTGCGCGGCATGGGAGCGCCATTATACCGACCGCGGAGCTACTTACAACGACGAGACCACACAGTCAGAAAAGTCAGCAGCCGCTACGGCCGCTCTGCTAACGCAGCCCAAGTTAGACTGGTCACATGCATGCGGTCATCATTGGAGCGGGAATCGGCGGGCTCGCCGCGGCCCTGGCCCTACGCCGTGTTGGTATTGAAAGCCTGGTTGTGGAGCGGGCGGCCGGCATTCACGAGGTTGGCGCCGGGCTCTCCATATGGTCAAACGCAGTGAATGCGCTCCGCGCACTCGGCGTGGAAGACAATGTGATGGCCGCGGCCTCAGTGGTGGAGCGCAACCTGGTGCAAACGCGCGCCGGCTCTCTGATCACCCAAAATGACTTTGCCGCAATCGGCCGCAGAGCCGGCGCAGCAAACATCTGCATCCATCGCGCAATTCTGCAAAAAACCCTGCTCGATTCGCTACCGTCGGCTTCGGTGCCCACGGGTACGCGCTGCTCCGGTTTCGAGGGCTCTACAGCCATCCTCGAAAGCGGCGAACGCGTTGCGGCGGACGTACTGATCGGAGCAGACGGCATTTCCTCAGTGATTCGTGAGCGGCTGCATGGAGGCGGACCGCCGCGCTATGCGGGCTATACCTGCTGGCGCGGTATTTGTTGCGACAAGGGCGCGCTTCCGGACGGATCGGCGTTGCTAGCCGTCGGCGCAGGATCGCAGTTCGGCCTTTGGCCATGCGGCAAGGGACAACTCTACTGGTTCCTGACGAAGAACGCGCCTCCCGGAACCACGCAAACAAAAACGCAAGTGGTCGGGCTTTACCGCGGTTGGGCCGCACCGGTTCCGGAGACTGTCGAGGGAACTCCCGAGGATGCGATTCTGCAAAATGACATTGTGGACCGGCCTCCGCTGAGATGGTGGGGCCGCGGTCGAGTTACGCTGCTGGGTGATGCGGCCCACGCCACCACTCCCAACCTTGGCCAGGGAGCCTGTCAGGCACTCGAAGACGCTGTGGTTCTTGCGCACTGCCTGACCACATTCGCGCCGGTCGAAACCGCGCTGCGCAAATACGAGCGCATGCGCATCCCGCGCACCACTGCAGTCGTTCGCAATTCGTGGCAATCGGGCAAGATCCTGCAGTTCGACTCACCATGGCTGGAATCGTCGCGCAACTGGTTTATGGGAACACGGCTGGGCACGCGTCTCGGAATGTGGGCCTTCGAAAGCCTGCTCACATACGGACTCCCAAAGCTGCAATCTTCGGAAAAGACGAATTGCTGACCCGGCTACTTCTTTGGCCTCGGCCAGCGCGCTTCCACCGTGGTTCCGATACCGCCACGGGGACGGAAGACGCCTTTCACAACAACCCATTTCGGCTTCGCCGCGCGCGCCACATCTTCCAGCACCTGGTTGACGATGTTTTCCTGAAAGATTCCCAGATCGCGGTAGTGCAGCAGGTACTCCTTGACCGACTTCAGTTCCAGGCAGAGTTTGTCGGGCATGTAGCGGATTTCCAGCACGCCGAAGTCGGGCAGACCGGTCTTGGGGCAGACGGACGTAAATTCTGGGACGTCGATGACGATTTCATAAGCTGGAAACTGGTTCGGCCAGGTATCAATCTCCGGGAAGTGGTGATCCAGGCCGGCCTTGGCGTGATGTTCGGTGTAGCCGGTGCGGTTAGCCATCGGCTTTTATTGTAGCAACGCGCCCACAACCGCTGAATCCGGACCAGCGAGCGAGATCATCTAATGTGTTGATCTAATTTGTTTAGTTGATTCAGGGTGAAGTCTTTCCGGGCTCTTTTGTGCGCTCGTTGGCGCGAGCTTGGTTATACTTAAAACTTTCAGACAAAGCATGGCAAAAAACAACAACCACTCCGAACGGAACCGCCTGCTGGGGGTTATTGCAGCCCTGGTGGCGGCGGTGCTCCTGTTTTCGGGATGGATGAAGTTGCACGGCGGTGGCGGCGTGGCCGTGCGCGCGGAGAAGATCGTCCGCCAGGACATTGCCAACGTTATCTCCACCAACGGGAAGATAGAACCGCTAAACAACTTTGAAGCTCACGCGGCTGCGCCGGCGATCGTGAAGCGCGTGCTGGTGAATGAAGGTGACCGCGTGAAGGCAGGACAGCTCCTGGTGCAACTCGATGACGCCGAGGCGCGGGCCCAGGCGGCTCGAGCGCTGGCCCAGCTGCGGAGCGCAGAGGCCGATCTGAACGCTGTGCATTCCGGCGGCTCGAACGATGAAGTCATTACCAACCGTTCGGAATTGGAGAAAGCGCGGGCAGAACGCGACGAGGCGAGCCGGAACCTGGCCGCGACGCAGCACCTGTTGCAAACCGGTGCGGCTTCGCCGGGTGAAGTGCAGGCCGCGCGCGACCGCCTGCAGAAAGCCGATGCTGACGTCCAGCTGCTGCAGAAAAAGCTCGATGGCGGCCGTTTTTCTTCTCCGGAAGTGGCCAAGGTGCAAGCCGCGGTCGAGCAGGCGCGCGCAGGTTACGCGGCAGCACAGGAATTGTTGCGAAATACCAGCGTGCATGCGCCTTCAGCGGGAACCGTCTACCAGGTTGCGGTCAAGCAGGGCGCCTACGTTGGCGGCGGACAGCTTCTGGCGCAAGTTGCCAATCTGGATACGGTACAGGTACGGGCGTTTGTTGACGAGCCGGAAATCGGACGCCTGGCTACGGGCGAGGACGTAGTAATCAAGTGGGACGCGACTCCCGGACGCAGCTGGCAGGGGACACTGACGCGTCTGCCCACCGTGGTGACGATGGTCGGCACACGTACGGTCGGCGAGATAACGTGCAGCATTCCGAACAGCGACCACAAGCTTTTGCCCAACGTGAATGTGAACGTCAGCATAGTGACTGCGCGCCGGCCGGCGGCGCTGACCGTTTCCCGCGAAGCGCTCCATGAGCAGGACGGCAAGCATTACGTCTACCAGATCGTGGACGACAAACTTCGCGCGCAGGAGATCCAGACCGGCATCAGCAGCCTGACGCGCGTGGAAGTGGTCAAGGGACTTACCGAGGGAGCGACAGTGGCGCTGGGTGCAATCGGAACCCAGCCGCTGCGCTCCGGGATGGAAGTCAAGGTGGTCGAACGTTGAGACATATCTGGCTTGTATTGCTGCTGGCGCCGGTCCTGAGCTTCTCCGCGACGGCCGACCTCGATTCCGATACTCTCCTTAAAACCGGCCGTGCCGACAAAGCCTTGCGGCTGCTCAACAACGAGGTTCAGGCCCATCCCGACAATGCTGCCGCCTACAACCAGCTATGTCGCGTTTATTTCCAGCTGGAGATGTGGGACAGCGCGCTGCACATGGCGGAGAAGTCAACCTCGCTCGAACCGAGCAGCAGCTTTTACCATCAATGGTTGGGACGGGCTGCGGGACGCAAGGCGGAAAATTCCAATCCCTTTACCGCCTTTGGCCTTGCTCGGAAAGTAAAGTCGGAATTCGAGCGCGCGGTCGCCCTCGACGGCAGGAACCTCTCCGCTCGCGCCGATCTGGTGGAGTACTACCTGGAGGCTCCTGGCTTCCTGGGAGGCGACAAGAACAAAGCACGGCAGCAGGCGGACGCTGTAGCTCCGCACGATCCCGGGTTAGCCGACTATCTTTACGCGCGCGTAGAAGAGAAACAGGGCTCGGGACTCGCCGAGCAGGGTTATCAGAGAGCGATTGCCAGCAGCAGCGATGCCGCGCGCTATTGGGTGGAACTGGCGTATTTCTATCGTCGCGCGGGGCGGCCGCAGGAGATGGAACAGGCCATCGACCGCTCACTAGGGGCCTCAGGCCATGATGGAATGCCGGAATTTGACGCGGCGTTTCTCCTGCTTCGAACCGGCAGGAACTTCCCCGAAGCCATCCGCATGCTGCGCGAGTACCTGGACGATCACACCTCGGAGGAGGGACCGGCCTTCCGTGCGCACTACTTGCTGGGAGAACTTCTGGAGAAACAGGGCGATCACGAGCACGCGAAAGAAGAGTTTCGCGCCGCGCTGTCGCTGGCATCACAGTTCCGTCCGGCGCGGGATGCGCTGGCGCGAATTTCTCGATAGAATCACGTTTTTTCGCCAACCCATGAATAACGCCAGTGCGGGTAAAAAATGATAATGCGTTTTCCCTCGGCCGCGCTTTTCTTTGTGGCAATTTTTGCGGCCACTCTTTTCGCGCAAGACCAGAGCAAACCGCTTCCCTTCCGTGTGGCCATTGAACTGGCTCTGCGCAACAGCGCCGCCACCGCCGCGGCGCAAGCTGATGTGCAGCGGGCGCGAGCCAGCGTGGCGCAAGCCAAAGATTTTTATATCCCTCAGGTTGTCGCCGGCTCGGGACTGGGCTTTTCGTACGGGTTCCCCCTCAGCCTGGAAGGCGCGGCGCCTTCCATCTTCAATGTCAATTTCCAGGGCGGGCTCTTCAATCTGGCGCAGCGGGAAAATATTCGAGCAGCAAGGTCCGAGGTGGATATCGCCCAGGCTCAGGCGGCCGACCGCCGCAACGATGTGATCATGGAGGCGGCGCTCGACTACATCCAGCTGGACCTGCTTGAGTCGTCGCTTGCGGTTCAGCGCGAACAACAGGAAGCCGCGAGCAAGTTGCAAGACATTGTCCGCCAGCGCGTGGAAAGCGGCCTGGACAGCCAGGTGGAGCTCACCCGTGCCAGGCTGGTGGTGGCGCGGACGCGTCTGGATATCAACCGCACTGTCGGAGCCGCAGACCAATTACGCCTTCGGCTGGCGCAACTAACAGGTCTTCCTTCGACGGCCATTCAGACGGTGACCGAGAGCATCCCCGGATTGCCGCAGGTACGGCAAGAGCAGGACCTCACTTCCCAGACTCTAGACAAAAATCTTACTGTAAGGATTGCTGATTTCGTCTCACAGGCGAAAGAGCACCGCGCGCTGGCGGAACATCGGCAACTGTATCCCACCGTGGATTTGGCGGGACAATATGCTGTTCTGGCCCTCTTCAATAACTATCTCGACTTCTTCAAGACATTTCAGCGCAATAATCTTACGGCCGGCGCCGCCATTCGTATCCCGCTGTTCAACTTTGGACAGCGCGCGGCGGCCCAGGCGGCCCGTTTCGATGCCGCCAAGGCGCGTGCTGAAGCCAAGGCAGTCAAGGAACAGGCCAGCACCGATACTCTAAGATTGCAGCGTTCCGTCGAAGAGCTAACCGCGGCGCGCGAGGTGGCGCAGCTGGAACACCAGCTGGCTTTGTCCGACATCGATACCACGCACGCCAAGATTGAATCGGGAGGCGCAACTCTCAAAGACGAAGAAAACGCCCGTGTCGCAGAGCACGAGCGTTATACGGCTTACCTCAGTTCGGCTTTCGATCTGGATAAGGCCCAGGTCCAGCTTCTGCGCCAGATTGGTGAAATGGAAACTTGGGCGCTGGGACCCAAGCGTTAGCTAAGAAGCCGAAAACAAGACGGGGCACTCGATCAGTCGCGCACAATTTCCAGATTGCTGCCAACCACGGTGATCTTGATGACCTTGAACTGATCGTCAACCCACAGCACCCACTGTCCTGCGTCGGAATCGGCACCGCCGTTCATGATTACCAGTTGTTTGGGATCGCCCAGGCGCAGGCTCACCTTGCTGAGAACCTTCTCCACACCGTTCACGGTCGCCTTTTCGATGCCGATATAACTCAGCGTCGCATTCGCTGACGAGTGGTCCTGCGGCACCAGCACGGCATAGCTGCTGGGACCGCACATGCGGCCTTGACCGTCCTTCCATACACATCCGCTTTGCAGATACCGCCACAAGAGCACTTCGCGCTGAGAGAAGAAATTGTTGTCCAGGATGGCAGTGGTGAGGGGGAGCATGTGGGGGACGTCTTTCTTCTTCTGGTCGGCGAAGACCAGGTGCTCCACCAGCAGATCGTTTTGCGGCTCTATAGTCGCTTCTTCCACCTGCGGGGCGGTGGAATGCCAGACATACGAGCGCAGCTCCCCGTTGGGATTCACGCGCATTTCCGCAGTCTGCGCCGCCTGGGATTTGCCGTCATTCACTTTGACTTCCGCGGTGATAATGCCGTAATCCGGTCGCTGCTCGATCTTGAAGGTCTCGCTGCCAACCCGCTTTCCGGCCACGTAGATGCCGAAGGTGCCGGAATCCACGATCTTGTGCTCGAGCTTCTCCTGTGCCTTATCTTTATCCCCGGCGTGCAGGTTGGCGGCGCCGGCGAATCCGAGAAGAGCGATATGAAGGATAACTGCTTTCACTTTTGCCTCCGTCCCACTGCTGCGGCGATCAGGTTTTCGATCTCAGCCGCAGCCTGGTCCACGGTCTTGTTCACATTCTGCACGCGCAATGGCGCCAATTCATACGCAGCGCGCCGCGCAGAATAAAGCCGCGCGAACCTTTCAGCATCGCCTGCCAGGGGCCGCATGGCGCCCTGGGCGGTGCAGCGACGCCGCATCTCTTCGACCGGCGCTTCCAGCAAGACAACCGGGCTGCCCGACCGGGCAATCGCCTCGCGGTTCTCCTTCTGCACAAAGGCTCCGCCGCCCAGCGCAACCACCGAACCTGCGCCGGTATCAGCGGAAGCCTGCAGCAACTCGCGAAGAGCCGCCGCTTCCATCTGCCGGAATGCTGCCTCGCCGGCTTCGGCGAAGATCTGCGCCACGCTCTTCTTATGCCGGTTTTCGATCAACTCGTCGAGGTCCTGAAAGGACCAGCCCAAACGCTGCGCCAGGGCGCGGCCTACGCTGGTCTTCCCAGCACCCATGAACCCGACGAGAAACACTCTTCGGGTTGAACCCTTATGAGCCATCCGGCAAAAATTTTCGATTTCGCGAATTATTGCTTCTTCACGCGGATTCTACCACTGAACGATTGCAGGTCGACTGACGATGATCCGGAATGGGAGGTGCCTGCAAAGGAACGTCCAGCCTGGGGAACGAACGAGGTGTGGGTCTTTTGCGTGAGAGGAAAATCATTTTGCACCGATCCGCTGACGGACCGGGCGGAGAGATCGAACGAGGCGGCCTCCGGCAGCACCACGTCAATGGCGCCGCTGTGCGTGGTGAAGTTGTATTCGCCGGCGCCGGAGCAATCGCCACGATAGCTGATGTTGCCGCTGGTAGTGCCAACGTACACTTTGGGGCCGGCCACATCCACCATCTCGACCGCACCGCCGCTGGAGGTAACTTCCACGTGCCCGAGATTAATATTGGTTAAGTTTACCGGCGCGGTCACACCGCGAACGTGAACGTGGGAACGGGCGATATTGCGCACAGTGATCTGCCCGGTGTCGGAAGAAAAACTGAGATCGCCGCTCAGTCCATCGGCTGAAATCGGCGCCGTGGCCGTGGTCACACTGACGGCAATTCCCGAAGGAACGGTGATCTCGTAGTCGACGCGGGTTTCATCGGGGCTGGGCTTCTGATCGCCGACCGGATGCGCCACTACTTCCACGCGGCGCTTATCAGCGGTAACGGTCTGGTCGGTCTCAACCTTGGGGGAATGCAGGACCGCGGTCACGATCACCTGCTTGCCTGCGCCGGAGCGCAGCGTCACCGAGCCGTAATTGTCGATTACGTTGAGAGTCCCGCCCGGCGCAACATCCAACCGGGCTTCGTTGCGAGAGTCGGCGGCATTGGCGAAGAGGGCTCCACCGGCAAGGAGCGTGACGGCGATCGCGCTCAAAGTCAGTTTCCTGATCACTTGACTCTCCTGGCTGATGGCTACGGCAAGGCTCGCGCCGTCGCCATCTGGTACAGCATCTCCTTCTGCTGGTAAGCATCCAGCAGATAGGCCCGGGCGGCAGCGTCCTGCGGATCGCGGTCCACAGCCTGCTGCGCGTCCACGATATACGCGTTCACTTCGCGCAGGCTGTTCTCATAGGCCCGGCGAACGTCGGCCGGCTGCCCGGAAACACGGTTGAGCAGTTGCTGATCGTCGCCGGCTGCTGCTGCCTGAGTACTTACATTCTGCTCCGAAGGCAGCGAAGAGGGCAATTGGGGATGATAGTTCGCCAACACGATGGCAAACAAAACCACCGCGGCGAAAGCCATGAACCAGCCTAGCGTCGTCCAACTTTTGATGTGCGTGAGAGTCGTTGTTTGTCCCCAGGGGGACATTCGACCCTCCTGGTCAAGACCCTGGCGCCGAAGGTTCTGCTCGATTCCCGTCCACACTCGCGGGCTGGGATCGTGCATGGGCAGCAGGAGCTTGGCCTGTTGTGCGATGTATTGGAGGTCCTGGACAAGTTCCGCGCACGCTGCGCAGGAGCGCAGGTGTTCCTCTTCCTGCGGATTCCCGCCGCTCTCGATAATATACGGCAAGACCTCTTGAAATTTCTGACAATTCATGGCGTCTTCATCCTCTCCCAACTCGCGGTCCAGCAGGCGTCCCGGTCTTTCGACTGCCGGCCACTCCGAATCCTCAGCCCGCTCTAGCGGCGGACGGCCTTTTCGGCTCGGCTGAGTTTCAACAGGTCGCGCAGCTTCATGCGCGCCTTGTGCAACTGCGACTTGCTGTTCCCTATCGAACAGCCCATCATCTCGGCAATCTCGTTGTGCTCGTAGCCTTCCACGTCGTGCAGCACAAAAATGATGCGATAGCCGGGAGGCAAGCTCTCAATTGCGCGCTCCAGGTTTACACGATCGATGGAGCCGGCGAGCACGTTGTCGCGCGCGCCTATGTCCTTTCTGGGACCGTCCTCGTGCTGCGGTTCCAGGGCCTCGTCCAGCGAAATCTCGGGCAATCCCTTCTTGCGCAGGTGCATCAGCACCACGTTGACCGATAGCCGGTGCAACCAGGTGGAAAATGCCGACTCGCCGCGGAAAGTCGCGATCTTGCGATAGAGCTGCAGGAACGCTTCCTGCGTCAAGTCCTCGGCTTCCGCGGTATTGCTGGTCATCCGCAAGCATAACGAATACACGCGCCGTTTATGCAGCCCGTATAAAGCTTCAAAACATTCCGCGTCACCGCCTTTGGCCCTTTCGATGGCCTCGGCTTCCGACAACCCGGATGCGGTCATTTTTTTCGCTTGAGTCAATTTGCCTCGAGGAGGCCGTGTCTCCGTTGGATGCGGCCAAGTAGCTGTATTGTTGTCTGGCGCTCTCGCCGAATGCTGTTGCACCGTCACCATTTCATCCCCATTTCAGCAAACTTGGATGCTGCCGGGGTGTAATGGTTGTAAGTTAGCCGGTTTGGGCCCTTTACCTCTTCATGCTAAGCCCTGGGCCGCTTCTGTGGCAAAAACTGGCGGCGCAAATCCACGGTCTATGTTTTTCAGCAGCTTAGGTTGGGTTCTCCCCTTTGGAGGAAGAATGAAAAATGCCCGCCGTTTACACAGCGGGCTCCCCCAAGACCGTGCTCTGCGAGCACGGGATCTGTCAAATCGCGAAGGCCATGGGCGTCTTGTCCGTGGCCTCACCCCGCTTTCCCGGCCGATAGGGGCAGAAGGGGTCTGAACCCAGGGCATCGGCGGTGTGGGCAAAGGCGCGGGCGCGTGAGCCGCCGCAAATGTGGCTGTACTCGCACTCGCCGCACTTGCCGTGAAAGCGACTGGGCGAGTGCAGCGCGCGGAAGATCTCGGAGTTACGGTAGACATCGGCCAGGGAGTTTGCGCGCACTGTTCCGCAGCGCAGCGGCAGGAAGCCGGAAGGATAAATATCGCCCAGGTTGGAGATAAAGACGATGCCGTGTCCGTCGCGAATCTGGAAGCCCTGGTAGACCGAGGTCTTCTTGATGTCGCCAGAGGCCACGCCAGCGGCACGCATGCGGTCGAGCGCTAAGCGCCGGTAGGAAGGCGCTTCCGTGGTCTTGACCGCGAAGGGCGCTTTAGGAACCAGGTCGAGCACCCAATTCATGATGCGCTCGCCTTCTTCGGGCGAAACTTCATTCAGGGCTTTGCCTCGTCCCACGGAGATCAGGAAGAACAGGCTCCAGCGCATGACCGGGAAACTCGAGCACAGGAGTTCATAGATCGCGGGTAGGTCCTCAACGGTCTCTTCCGCTACCAGCGTGTTCACCTGGATGGGAAGCCCAAGCTCGCCGGCGAAGCGGGCAGCGGCGATCGTGCGATCAAATGTTCCGGGGACGGCGCGTATGGCATCGTGCTTCTCAGCGCTCGATCCATCCAGGCTCAGCCCCAGGCTCTGGATGCCGTGGATCTTGAGGCGCGTGATGGCATCGGTGGTCAGTTCGTAGGTCGCGCTGGGGGTGATGGAGACGTCCAATCCCAGTCCGCGGGCGTAATCGATCAACTGAAAAATGTCGGTGCGGCGGAGGGGATCGCCGCCGGTGAGAATCAGGTGCGGCAGCGGATCGCCGAAGTCGAGCAGCTGATTCAGGAACGCACGGCTCTCGTTGGTGGTCAGTTCCAGCGGATGGGGGTGGGGCATGGCTTCGGCCCGGCAATGCTTGCAAGCCAGCCCGCAGGCCTGAGTCATCTCCCAGTAAACGAGCAAGGGGTTGCGGGAGAAGTCATGGTTCGTGCGGCCCATCGGGAAAGTTGTCATCGCCATTGCCATGCTGCGCCTCCGTCGCTTCAAATGGACTTAAGTCCTGTCACGCGAAGCATTAGCGTAATCTCGATTGTTACAAGCCTGATGTGACGGCGATCACACGGGTAGTGTGGCGAATCCAAGGCCTTTTTCTACAGGAAACCCCCTGGCGTTTGCGCTTTCGTAAAAGAAGATCTGGTGTTCAGCCCATTGCCGACGGCCCGACTACAATGCCAGGATTCCGGAGACAGTTCTCATGGCAAACATACTTCCGCAGATTGAGCACATCGTGGTGGTCATGCTGGAAAACCGCTCCCTCGACAACATGTGCGGATGGCTCTACGCCGACGCTGGCGCCCAGCCGAAACTTTTCCTCCCGGCAGGCAGTCCGGCGGCGTACAACGGTCTTCGGCCCGAGCTTTGGAATCCTTCTAATTCGTCGTTTTTTACCGGAGCCCAGCCGGCACAGGTTCCAGTGGCCCGGGGGACGACAGCCAGCACCGTCCCCAACCCCGATCCCGAAGAGACCTTCAGCAACGTGACCTACCAGCTCTTCGGACCGGAAGCGCCCAGCACCAGCCCGCGCTGGCCCAATCTAGGCTTCGTAGTCAATTACGAGAACGCCACTGCAGGAACGGCGACGCAGATCATGCAGGGCTACACGCCGCAGCAAGTTCCGGTAATCTCCGCCCTGGCGCGCAACTTCGCCATTTCCGATGCCTGGTACAGCTCGGTGCCTTCACAAACCTGGCCCAACCGCGCCTTCGTGCACGCCGGTACTTCCAACGGCAACGTAGATAATGGCGATCCGCCCGATCCCCTGGACTGGAACGTGGCCACAATCTTCAACGTGCTGGAGTCTGCGAACTTGAGCTGGAGGGTTTATTGCGACACCGTGCTTGTCCCCTCGCTGACGCGGACCATGTTTCCCACACTGTGGAGCCCGCTGCTGGAAATCCACTTCCGCGGCTTCGACGAATTCAAGGAGGATTGCGCGAACAACACTCTGCCGCGCTACTCGTTTATCGAGCCCAACTTCCTGAGCAGTCCGAATGACGAGCACCCGCCGCACGACGTCATGGCCGGCGAGCAGTTTCTCTTTGATATCTGGCAGGCAGTAAGCAATTCGCCGGGCTGGAACAATACCCTGCTGCTGATTACCTACGATGAGCACGGCGGCTGCTACGACCACGTGATGCCTCCCTGGGGCGCCACTGCTCCCGATGGCGCCAGCAGTCCCGGCAATCAGGGATTTCCCTTCAATCGCTTCGGCGTACGCGTGCCCATGATCGCCGTTTCACCGTATATCCAGCCGGGAACCGTGTTTCGCTCCGACGGCGCCGTGCCCTACGATCACACTTCGGTGCTGGCTACGCTCCGCGACTGGCTGGCCATTCCCGCGGCCAAAATGCTGCCCAGCAAGCGCATCGCCGCCGCGCCCAATCTTGCCCAGGTGCTTACCCTCGCTGCTCCGGGGCCCAAGCCGGTGATTGCGCTACCCGCCCGGGCCGCGGTGGCCACGTCGCTGGAATTGCCGCTCAACCACCTGCAGATGAGCATCATTAGCGGTTCGGCCAGACGGTTCGATTTGAATCCTTCGGCCATGCTGGCGCAGATCAAAACGCGCCAGGACGCCGTAGCCTTCTTCAAGCCGCGAAGCGCCCGCGCTCACGCCTGACGAGCGGCCAAAGTTCTAACCGATTTCGGTTCATGCTGTAGTCTTGCTCGCGATCTCGCCGCCCGGGATTTTCATGGTGCGGCGAGCACCCGGCTTACATCCAATCAGCCTTTGAGGAAAACACATGATGAGAATCGGCTTTGTCGGATTGGGCAGTATGGGGGCGGGCATGGCGCGCAACCTGGTAAAGGGCGGTCACGCGCTCACCGTCTGGAATCGCACGCGAAGCCGCGCCGCGGAGCTTGAATCCCTGGGTGCGAAGGTTGCCGCCACGCCAGGTGAGGCAGCGACGGGCGCCGACGTAGTGATCACCATGCTGGCTGACGATCGCGCCCTCGAAGACGTCTCCTTCGGTGCGGGAAAAATTCTGGAATCGCTGCCGGCCGGCGGCGTACATGTCTCTGCCAGTACTATCAGCGTCGCTCTGTCGCGCCGCCTAGGCACGGCGCATCGCGAGAAGCACCAGCACTACGTCTCCGCTCCCGTCTTCGGACGCCCTGAGGCCGCGGCCGCGGCCAAGCTGTTCATCGTGGCCGCCGGACCTGCCGCCCAGATCGAGCGCTGCCAGCCGGCCTTTGAAGCTATGGGGCAGAAGACATTTATCGCCGGTGAAGACGCTTCCGCCGCCAACCTGATCAAGGTCATCGGAAATTTCCTGATCACCACAGTCATCGAAGGCCTCTCTGAGAGCTTTGCTCTGGTGAAGAAGGCCGGAGTCGATCCCCACCTGCTTCTGGAAATCCTCACCGGCTCGGTCTTCCCTGCGCCGATCTACAAAAATTACGGCGGAATCATCGCCGGGGAAAAGTTCGAGCCGGCGGGATTCAAGCTGCCGCTGGGATTGAAAGATAACCGCCTGCTGCTGGCTGCCGCGGAGGAAAACTCCGTGCCCATGCCGATGGCCAGCCTGCTGCGCGACCGTTTCCTGGCTGCGCTGGCCCAGGGCTGGAGCGAATCCGACTGGTCGGCGATCGCCCGGATTTCGGCGAAGGAAGCGGGCGTCTAGCGGAGCTTACTTGCGCAAAGAGGAGCGCGACACCCCGGTCGTCTCGCGCAAGGCGAATTCGTGCTGCGCTGCGTCGTTTAACTCCGGCGATAACTCGCGATTCAGGCTGGCGGCAAAGGCGCCAGCCAGTTCCCGCGCTGCAACCTGCAACCGTTTCAGGTCTTCGGGCACGAAGGCATCGGGATCGCGGCGATAGAGTGCCAGAACTCCGATGACCTTGCTGCCGCGTTCCACCGGAACCGCCAGCGCGGAGCGCAGCTGCACCGATTTCTTCGCGGTGTTGAATCCCGGCTCGACTGCCGGATTGCCGTTGATGATGGGATTGCCCGTTTCCGCCACCCAGCCGCCGAGGCCTTTGCCTCGGCGGATGCGCAGCGCGGACAGCTGCCGCGCGTTGTGACCGAAGGCAAAGCACGGCGTGAGAGTTGCGCCGTCGCCGCTGAAGGCGGCGATGGCCTCGTAAGGCACGCGCCGGAACAGCTCGACGGCGGCGGCCGAGAATATCTCTTCCGCGCCCAGCGAGTCGCTGGAAAAGCTGAACTCATCCAGTGAAGGTTCCTCAGTTTTGCCGGAGCCGTGAGTATTTTGCCCGCCGCTTCCCTTCACCGAAGCCGCACTGACGCCGAAACCGGCGTCGGGCGCTGCGCCGCGATGGACTTTAATGTCGGTGGAAAGTTTGGGACGCGGTTCCGGCTCTTCGGCTTTGGCCATCTGCTCCAGCTCGGTATAACGGGCCTTGAGCGCGGCTACCACACGCGGATCGAAAGCTTTCCCGGAATCACGCTCCACCTTGGCCATGGCCTCATCCAGCGGCAGAGCCGGACGATACTGGCGATCGGAAGCCAGTGCATCCAGGCAATCGACCGCGGAAAGAATGCGCGCGCCGATGGGAATCTGCTCGCCGGAAAGGCCGTCAGGATAGCCGCTGCCGTCCCACTTCTCATGATGCGAGCGCACGATCGGCGCCACCGGATAGGGGAAGCGCACCTGCTCCAGGATCTCCGCGCCTACGATGGGATGTACTTTCATCTTTTCAAATTCTTCCGGCGTCAGCTTGCCCGGCTTGGAGATGATGTGCTCGGGCACCGCCAGCTTGCCGATGTCGTGCAGCACCGAAGCCGCCTTGAGCGCCTCCGTCTCATCCGCGGTCAGGCCCAGGTCTTTGGCCAGCTCCATCGCGTAAACGCGCACACGCTGCAGATGGTCGCCGGTGGTGTGATCCTTGGCTTCAATGGCCAGCGCCAGGGTTTCGATGGTGCGCATGTTCAGGGCAGCGATGTCCTGCAAATGGCGTTTCTCATCTTCCCAGCGTCCCAGCTGCGTGCGGAAGGAGCGGTAGACGGCATAGACCGCCGGCAGCAGCAGAATGGAAACTTCCCATCCCGCTACGCGATTCAGCAGCTGAATCACGCCGGCGATGGCCGCGCCCACCAGGTAGTAAGGAAACGTCCAGGCATAGGTGGTCCAGCGTTTGAAAGCGGAGGAGCCGTCGCCCAGCGCCACCACGGTGGCGACCGGGATGGAGTTGAGCAGGAAGAAGACCGCGGCCGCGAGCAGCAACGCGATGGGCGAACGCCCCTGCAGGGTCCGCGCCAGCAGAATGTTGTAAGTCCAGAACGACGCCGTGATGGCTACCGCTACCTGCGAGACATTGAAGGCAAAGTGGATAAAGTGCAGGCGCTTGCGCCGTCCGAAAACCTGCACCAGAGTGGCCACCAGGGCCAAGGCCAGAGCCTCAGAGAGCGTGAGCGTGCAGATGCCGATCAGGAAGAAAACAAAGTTGACTGAAACCGTGCCTTCCAGCCCGGGCAACACCGTGCTGAGGGCCGAGGCCAGCGCAGTTAGCGCGATATAAGAAACGAAGCGCAGACCGTCGTCGCCGGCGTGCCAGGGAATCATTCCCACCGCCAGGCACACCGCTCCGCAGGCGCACATCAGAAAAACAAACGGCCGGGCTCGGGTTGGGACAGCCGCCATCACCGCTCTCATAGGGACACGAATTCCAGGGACTTAGCGTCACATTCTGGAGGCAAAAAGACCTTGACCGAAGATTACTTTAGTAACTTGCAGGTAACGTTACTTTCGAGTGGACTATTCCTCCCGGGAACCGCGTTTCCGACCTCTCCCAACGTGTGACAGCTTGTCCGGGGCAAGTGACAAGATGGCTCTGCGCAAACCGGGTCATTGGACATATCTTGCAGAATTAAAATGGGTTATCCCCGTCCAGACTTGGCAGACAACGTGCCATTCTGGTTCTGCGAGATTACTTTCGTTTGGGGAGCGATCCATGCTGAAACGAATCCTGCTGGTGATTGTTCTGCTCCTGGCGACGCCCGCGCTGTTGCGGGCGGACAATTCCAAGCTCGCGCCGGAATTGCAGAACATCAGCCCCTCGACCCAGGTGCAAGTCATTGTGCAGTACGCGCCCGGCACCCAGCTCAACTGCGGAGGGCTGCTGGGACTGGTGAGTTGCGCGGTCAATGGCATTCTTCAACTGGGCGGCCAAATCCTGGGCCAGCTTCCGCTGGTGAACGGCCTGGTGGCGGTGCTCGACGGGAACGGGATTGTGAATCTGTCCAACCAGTCGAACGTGGTGTACATCAGCCCCGACCGGTCGCTTTCGCCCTCGCTCAATAACGCTGCGCTGGCCGTCAACGCGCCGGTGGCGTGGAAGTCCGGCTACAACGGATCGGGAATCGGCGTGGCCCTGATCGATAGCGGCGTGAACAGCCATCCTGACTTCAACCTGCTGGGCATCCTGCCGATCTCGCGCGTGGAATACAACCAGAGCTTCATCCCCGGCAACTCCAGCCCGGGCGACCAATACGGGCACGGCACGCACATTGCCGGCCTGATCGCCGGCGACGGCTTCAGCTCAACCGGCTTCATGTACTCGAAGACCTTTACGGGCATCGCTCCGGGCGCCAACATCGTGAACCTGCGAGTGCTCGATGGCAACGGCAGCGCTACCGACAGCGAGGTAATCTCGGCCATCTCGCAGGCCATCTCCCTGAAGTCGCAGTACAACATCCGCGTAATCAACCTCTCGCTGGGCCGCGCGGTGTATGAGAGCTATAAGCACGACCCTCTATGCCAGGCGGTGGAGCAGGCGTGGAAAAGCGGCATTGTTGTGGTGGTCGCGGCCGGCAACAATGGCCGCTACCAGGCCACTGATGGCTATGCCACTGTCAGCTCTCCAGGCAACGATCCTTACGTGCTGACCGTAGGCGCCATGAAGACCATGGGCACGCCGCAGCGCGGTGATGACCTGATCGCCAGCTACAGCTCCAAAGGGCCGACAGTGATCGATCACATCGTGAAGCCGGACATCGTTGCGCCGGGAAACCTGCTGATCTCGACTGAAACTCCCGGGACAACGCTGTACAAGACTGAAACCAGCAACCTGGTTCCTTACAGCAACTATGTTTACGGCGGCTCGTCCTCGCCTTCGACCAGTTACTTCACTCTGAGCGGAACCAGCATGGCCACGGGTATCGTGAGCGGAATCGTAGCCGACCTGCTGCAGGCCCATCCCGGCCTGACTCCTGACCAGGTGAAGGCGCGGCTGATGGAGACGGCGTCCAAGACGTTTCCTTCGAGCAGCAGCGTCTATGACCCGACGACCGCCATCACCTACACCGACCAGTACGACATCTTCACCGTGGGCGCCGGTTACGTTGACCTGGCAGCGGCTCTTTCCAGCACCGATATCCCCAACGGCTCGGCCATGTCGCCGACCGCCAACTACGATTCCAACACCGGCTACGTCTACCTGACCAGCGATCCTTCATCCACCTGGGGCACATCGCAGGTATGGTCGGGCCCTGCAATCTGGGGCAGCACCCAGTTCGTAGGCGGCAGTTCCATCATGTGGGGAGCGTCCGGCGTGAGCGGGTCGTCGATCATGTGGGGAGCAGGCGGGGCCGGAGGCACTTCGATCATGTGGGGCGCCAACAGTCTGGCAGGCTCGTCAATCATGTGGGGCGCGAACAGCTCTTCCGGATTCGCCACTATATGGAGCAACAGCATCATGTGGGGCGCCAGCGGCGACTGGGGCAGCAGCATCATGTGGGGCGCCAGCGCCAACAAGGGCGAGTAGTTACAGATTCTCCTCGGCCCAAACGCAAAACAACGGCGAGCGCCTTTCTGGCTCTCGCCGCTTTGTTTCCACTCCTGGATGAACGTTTTTCTAATTGCGGTCGTGGCCGCGATCTCCGCGATCCTTGCCTTCGTGACGGCCGCGATCCTCGTGCCGCTCTTCATGACGAACCGCGCGATGTTCCTCCACGCGTTCGTGCCCGAAGCTGGCCGCTGAGCGCTCGCGTTCGCTGCGTCCATACAGCTCGTGGTGGTCATGATCGCGCCACTCGGGTCCGCGGACTACAGTTTCACGGCGAACAGTGTAAGGATGCACATACACTGCGCGGTTCGCCCAGCGGCGGTCCCAGCGCGCGTTGTTGATGAACACCGCGTGCGTGTTCCAAGCAAACCGGTTGTACCCCCAGCCCCAGGGACGGTATACCGGCCCCAGAAACACGCCGAAGCGGAAGCCGATCGCAGCGCCCGCGAAGAAACCCGGACGCGGCGTCACGTAGACGACAGCGGGATCGTAGTAAGGAACTACAACGTAATCCGGACGCGCAGGCAGGATGGTGATGTAAGGCCCGCCGGAAACCACCACCTGCGGTCCAGTCCGCAGATAGCCGTATTCCCAGGCGCGATGGCGCATTCTCTGCACCGCGTCCATCACGTCCTGCTGCTGGGCGAGAAATGCATTGCCCACGGCTGATGTCCAGTTCATATCGCGCGCCATCATGTCCAGTACGGAGGGAAACGGCAGCAACGCTTGCACGCTGGGATCCCAGGGCAACTGGTCGGCCTGAATCGCCTGGGCCAGCGCGTCGCCGGTCAGGTAGTGGTGCTGGTCGGACCAGCCGGCGGCATCCTGAATCTGGTCAGGGTAAGTCGCTGCGGCCAGGATTTGCGCCAGCAGAGGATCGGGATAGAGCGCGATCCGCGAAACCATCTGATCAAGTTCGCCCGGCGGATACGAAGGCGGCGGGCCTTCCTGCGCCAACAGCGGCGCGGACGCCACACAGCACAGCGCCACCACCAGCAGTGCTGCCTTAAGTTTGCAGTTTCTTGCTATCGAGCCCATAAAACAGGTCCTCTCTTTCCGATCATTATGAGGATTTGAAAGACAAATTACCGCTCAACCCTCTCCCTGGACGGAAAACCTTCGTGTTGCTGAAATATAACCCGGTTGGCGGCCAAGAGTTGATTACAAAAGTCCCTTAGAAACGGTCAACCTGGGAGGTTTGTAGCGCGCTGCTTCGGGTGGGGCTATGCATGAGGTGTTGTTCTAGCCCCACTCAGCCACGATGTTCCGAACTCGCCGCGCAACCTCTTCCTGTGAACCGCGTTCGCTGTGCGGGCTGTGGCCGGCTTCAGCGAGGAAGTGCGGCTCGGCGGCCGGCAGTTCACGACGCACCTGGTCCAACTCGTCGGGCCCAGTGCGCGGATCTTTTAGCCCGTGGAGCAGAGCTACGGGCACGGGAACCTTGTGCAGCCGGCCTTCGTAGAGATCGGGATGCGGCGACTTTAGCGCCGCGATTTCGAGCCAGGCCTCGCCGTCGCCGCGAATGGGATCCCGCCAGTGCTCACCATGGTCGCGGGCCAGGATCGAGGTCACGCGCTCGCCCAGGCTGTCCTGGTCGCGCATCATGCCGGTGAAGAATTCGCGAGAATGCGGCTTATTGCGATAGTAATGCAGCGCCTCCAGGATCATGCCCCGGCAGCGCCGCGGCGCCATTAATCCCATCCACGCCGAGATCACGGCGCCGTCGCTATGTCCCCAGAGGATGGGCCTGTCGATCTCCATGGCATCCATGAAGGCCAGCGTCTCACCCACCGCCAGGCGATGGAATCCGGCGGCGAAGATGGCCGGCTTGGTCGACTGGCCGTAGCCGGATCGGTCGGGGATGATCACCTCCACGCCGGGGATGGAGACCTGCTGTTCGGAGAGGGGATAAATCTGGTAGCCCCAGCCACCGTGCAGGAAGATTAGCGGCCGCCCGGAGCCAAAGCGGCGGTAGTGGATTTGCGCCGGACCACCAGCCAGGGGCGAGTGTTTGAGGGCGGCGAAGGGCAAACAAGAAATTACCACAGGAGGCGTAAATCGCCGGTGCGTCCACTTTTGTAACTTGTGCAACTCCTTTGCTCGTGGGAACTTAGCCCTGCGGTCTCCCCTGCGATCAGTAACCCGTAAATCTCGTTCCGGCAAGAAGAAAGCGAGCTTGCACTCATGACTAAGCGCCTGCTTCAGTCTGTGGTTTCTTCAGCTGTACTTGTCGTTTGCCTGGCGGCAACGGCCCAGCAGAAGCCAGCGGGCCTCACCGTCACCACCAGCTCAGCCGAAGCACGGGCGTTGTTCTATCACGGCCTGGGCGAGATGCAGACGCTGCACCGTGAGGAGGCGCTGCAGAACTGGCGCGAGGCGGCGCAGGCCGATCCTGAGTTTGCGTTGGCTCATATCTTTCTGGCAGAGCTCTCGCGCGACCCGGCCGAGCAGCTTGCCGAGCGCGATAAAGCCGTCGCCGCGCGCAAGTCTGCCGGACCGGAAGAGCAGTTGATCGTGGACTGGATCGCCAACGCCAGTCGCAGCCAGTGGGTTCCGGCCATCCAGGCCATGAACACCGCTCTGGCCGATTATCCGGACGACAAAGATCTGGCGTGGCTGGCCGGCTTGTGGCTGGAGAACCAGCGCGAGTCGGAACGCGCCATTCCGCTGTTTGAGCGCGCCAACCGCATCGATCCCAACTTTGCCGATCCACTCAACCAGGCGGCCTACTGCTACGCGCGTCTGGGAAACTTCAATCAGGCATTCGCCGACATGCAACGCTACGCCGCTCTGCTGCCGGACGAGGCCAATCCACAGGACTCGCTCGCCGAGATCTCGCGCATGGCAGGGCGCTTCCGCGAATCAATCTTCCACTATCACGCGTCGCTCAAGATCGATCCCACTTTTATTGAATCCCAGGCCGGACTGGGCGACACCTACGCGGTGATGGGCGAGGAATCGAAAGCTCGCGCCGAGTACGACACCGCCATCCAGAACGCTACCAACCGCGTGGAGATCGTGACTTTCTCCATGCAGTCGGCTGCGACTTACGCCCGAGAGCAGGACTTCGCCAAGGCCGACCCAGCCTTCCAGGACGTTGCCACGGAAGCCCATGAGAACGACTTGGGCACGCTGGAAGCTGAAGCCTGGCGGCGAATGTCGGTGTACCAGAAAGATAATACTCGCGCCATGGAGCTGCTGAGCAAGGCGGAGACGGTCCTCAAAGAGCCGCACAAGATGACGGTTTCAGCGCGCGAAGAAGAATTGGCCCTGGTGCTGCGCACCCGCGTGGGCCGCGCGGTGCACGACGGCAGCATGGAAGCCGCGCTCGCCGGATTGAAACAGCTGCGCGCTCTGGCGGCGACCAACAACAGCGGTCGGGTGCAATTCGCTCTGAGCGGGGCTGAAGGCGCGGTGCTGATGGGTCAGGGCAAGTTTCAGGAAGCCATCGCCCACCTGGAAGAAGACGACAAGAATCCTTTCTCACTCCAGCGCCTGATCATCGCCTACCAGAAAGCCGGCGACAAGGACAAAGCCGCCCGCATGTCGCAACGCCTGGCGCACCTCTACGAGCCGACCATCGAGCAGGCTGTGGTGGTGCCGGAGTTTCAGAGGAATCTGTTGTTCATGAAGGACAAGAACTAACCGTGGGAGGGCAGGGCCTCGCCCCTTTTCTTCTTCATTGCTCCGCGAAAATACAGAATCAGGCCGCTGCCGATAAACAAGACCGTGGAAACGACGACTTTGCCCAGAAACGCCAGCCGGCTGCCAGGGCCGTCGGGCGAGATTCCCGACACCACCATGGATCCCAGAGTGATGGCAAAAGCCAACGAACCCGCAATCCACATGCCGGCTTTGCCCCCGGGAACGAGCACGTTGTGTTCCGCCTGCCGGTCCGGCCGGTAGGCAAGTTTGATGGCCGCCGCGTACATATAAAGGAAAGGAACGAAGTAGAGGATCACGGACATGGAAACCAGAAACTGATATGCGCCGATGACTGTGGTTCCGGTTCCCATCTGCGAGAATAACAGCACCAGGCCGGAGATTCCGGCCTGGATGAGAATCGAGATCCACGGCGTCTTCCACCTGGGGTGGATCTTGCCGAAGAACGAAGGCAAGTAGTGATCGATGCCCACCACAAAAGGCACGCGCGCCACGCCGGCCACTGTAGCGCCGATGCCGCCGGCGTTCCCCACCGTCACCAGCAGCGCGGCGACGATGCCAAACCACGCCATGCCCAGCATGGCTGAGCCTCCACTGATGGCCTGGAATACGCCGTTGCGCGGATCGACTTCGCCGGGCGTCCGCAAGCCCAGCACCGCCATGGTGCCGAGAATGTAAATCACTGGAATCAGCGCGGCTGACGCGTAAATTGCCCGGGGGAATGTCTTGCGCGGCTCACGCACCTCTTCGCTCATGGTGCAGACCAGTTCCATGCCGGTGAAGGCGAAGGCAATCCCCGACCAGAAGTTGAGCTTGTCGATGTCAGGAGGCCACTCCAGCATCGCCGCCTTCCAGGAAAAAGTCGTAGCACTGCCGCGATGCAGGACGACGTAAATGGCGATTCCGACCAGCATCAGCAGCGGGAGGTAAGTGGCCACGCCACCGGCGTTCTGCAGCCATTTCCCGATGTTCAAGCCGATGATGTTGAGAACCACCGCCACACCCAGCAATGCCAGCGACGCCCATAAGAGATAGTGCTTGTTGGTGGCCAGGTACTCGAGCTTGGGCCCGCCGATAAACACCGACATGGCAACGCTGGCGGTCAGCAGTCCGGGGAAGTAGAAGAAGGTGTAAATCCAGTACGTCCATCCGGCAATGAAGCCATGGAAGTCGCCGAACGCTTCCTTGCTCCACACGTAGAGCCCGCCTTCCGCGGGAAAACGCGTGGAAAGCTCGATGATGATCAATGCGGTGGGGAGAAAGAATAAGATGGCGGCCAGCACCCACAAGCTGATGGAGGAAGTTCCGCTGTGGGCGGCGGCAGCGATCCAGCGCGGCCCCAGAACGCCGGCGATGTTGAACAAAAGCACGTCCCAAAACCCCATGGCGCGTCGCAGTTGGGACTTGCCGTTGGAAATTTCCTCGGCCATCTTTCCCTTCGTCTGACCAGTATGCGGAAAGCCGAAGATAGCAGATGTGGCGCCAATCGCAAAAAGGCCTTATCAAGACAAAAGAGACGTGGCCGAAGCCACGTCTCAGCGGTCGCGATTGGATAAATATGATCTGGCCGGACCAGATTACTTGCGGAACTTCATCAGCCAGAGGCCGGCTCCGCCGCTCAGCAATCCCAGAAGACCCAGGAAAGGCAGAAGAGTAGCCGTTGCCGGCAGGCTCTCATTGCTCTGCTCCCGACTCTGAGAAGGTTGGCTTACCTGCGGCGTGGTGGGGCTGGCCGGCTGCGAGGCTGCCTGGCTCTGAACGGCGGTAGCACTCGGGCTGGGATTTGCGGGCGGGGTTACGAGCGCCATCGTGGCAGGCCCCGGCGAATTCTGCGCTACCTGAGTGGAACCGCTCTGTGGAGCGGCGGCCTGGAAACTGCCGCTGCCAGTCTTAACATTAGCTACCATTCTCTCCGCGTCGGCGTTGGTGTAGACGCGCACGTTCTGGCGGCGATTGGCTTTGTAGCGCGCGGCGATCTCGCCCAGGCTGGGCGCTGCTGTGGCCGACGCGTCCGCTGGGCCGGCGCCCGCGTAATATGACGGTCCAAGATCGTTGATCGCGCGGCCAGTCTCGGGTGCGGGCGCACTCTGCGCCAGGCCCGCCGTGGCCGGTACAGCGGTGGTTACTGCTGTCTGCAAAGGCGAGTCCAGGCTGATTCCGGTGCGATCCCCGAGGGAAATCCCGGAGTTCTGCGCGGGCAGAGTCGCCGAAGGCGCAAGATACGCTCCGCCGCCGTAGACGACGCCGTCCGCAGCCGCGGCTGGGGCGCTTGCGGGTTGCGATGCGCCAGGATTCTGCGCGAAAACACTGCCGGAGAAAGCCATGGACAAGATGATCACAACAAGAAGTGCACTCTTACCTGAGGTAGACACGAGGGTACTCTCCTTGAAAATTAGAGTGCTCTGGAGTGCGAATGGGATGCCCTTTCTTTCGCGAGCGCTTGTCCCCGGCCAAAGAACAGTCCCCTAATTACCAAATTCCCGGCACCTCTGGGCGGAGGTAAGGGGCGAGAACTGGGTTAAACTTCGGTGGAAGCCGGTATTTGTGAAGAATCATCGCTCCGACATACTTTTCTTTTTCGCGGTCGTGCTTTCGCTGTGGATCGCATGGGTGGCCCGCGACGTCCTGCTGCTGATCTACGTCAGCGCGCTCTTTGCCGTGGTGCTCTCGCCGGCCATCGGAGTGTTCCAGCGAATAAGGGTCGGACGCTGGCGGCCGGGGCGGGGGTTCGCCATCCTCTTTCTGATTCTGACGCTGGCTCTGCTGGGAACCCTGTTCGTGGTCTACGCTCTGCCCCCGATCTACCGCGATGCCCGCGACTTCTCCGCCGACTGGCCCAAGCGACTGGCTTCGCTCACCGCCGAGATCCGCAAGATGGGGATCAAGGTTGACGCCACCGAACTGGAGAAGTACGCGGCTGAGATCGTGGGCGGCGCCGGCGGCCTGTTTCTAAACCTGGCCGGAGGAATCTTCGGTCTGTTCACCGGGATCATCCTGACCGCCTATTTCATCATTGACGGCGATCGCGCCTTCGAGTGGGCGGTCTCTCTTTTTCCCGCCGGCCAGCAGGCGCGACTCTCGGCCACGCTGCAGCGCGCCGAACACAGAATGCGCAACTGGCTGATCGGGCAGTCGATGCTCATGGCCGGCCTGGGCGTGGCCAGCCTGGCGGTGTATTACGTGCTTGGCCTGCGCTACTTCTACATCCTGGCGCTCTACGCGGGGATTGCCAACATCGTGCCCGTCGCCGGGCCGATCAGCGCCGTGGTCATCGCCTCGACGGTGGCGGCGCTGGATTCACCGCAGAAGGTCCTGGGCGTGATCATCTTTCACGCCGTCTACGCACAGTTTGAAAACGCCTTCCTGGTGCCGCGCATCATGCGTTCCACGCTGAAGCTGTCGCCGCTGGCCGTGATCATCGCTCTTACACTGGGAGGATCGCTGGCGGGGGTTCTCGGCGCCGTGGTCTCGGTTCCCACCGCCGCGCTGGTCAGCGTGCTGGTCGATGAGTACCTGGTGAAAAGGAAAAGTGACGACCGCGAGAAGGGCACGTATCGAGAGCGGGTGGAACTCGGCCGTTAGCATCCCGAGCGCAGCCAGGGATCCCTGTAACCGCCGGACACGATTCCAATTCGATTAGGGACGTGCTGCTTTTTTCGCAGGTGTAGAGTTCCCTCGCTTCGCCCGGGACATTACCACAGGCAGATCCAGGCTTCGCCACAGATACCAGCAGGCCACCGAGCAGTAAGGATGCCACGTCACCGCCAGCTTCTCGATGTGCGCCGGTTTGGGCAGAGTGCGCTTGTTGTAGTGGCGCTTGATCGCCGAACGCACGCCGAGATCGCCCACGGCCAGAACGTTGGGCCGGCGCAGGGCGAAGATCAGAAACATCTGCGCGGTCCACTCGCCCACGCCTTTGATGTCGGTGAGCGCGGCGATCACTTCTTCATCGCTCATCTCCGGCAACCGGGCGAAGTCGACTTTGCCGCTCAGGGCATGCTCGGCCAGGTCGCGAATGTAGCCAATCTTCTGTTTGGAGAGCCCGGCGCGGCGCATCTCGCTCACGCTCAGACTCTGGATCCCTTCGGGCGTCACCCGGCCGCCGGCTGCTTCTTCCAGCCGGCCGTAGATAGTCCGCGCCGCCTTGGTGCTCAACTGCTGGAAGACGATGGCGCGTGCCAGCGCCTCAAAGGTAGGCTCGCGATAGGCGATCTTGCAGGCGCCGACCTGGTCGATGATCGCAGCCAGAACCGGATCGGCTGCGCGCAGATGCGTGAGGGCTTTTTTCATTCGGAAATCCTCGATAACCGCGATTATTGCGCTCTGGCCTTTTGACGCCGTGCCGTCGTCGGCATGGGCGACGACCTAAAACCTCCCTTTGATGACCCCAAACTTAACTGCGATCTATAAATCTATTGAATAGTTCATAACAGAATTATTAATTTGACTGATATGTGTGCCTACCCCACAATGCTCGCTCACCGTTTCTTACGGTTAGCCGCATGAGAACCCGAATTCAGAGAATCCGAGAGCAGGGCGCGCTTCCGGCGAAGCACATCGTATCCGTGCTGGCGCTCGGCCTGCCTCTGACGGTGATTTCCTCGATTATCGTCCTGCAGAGCACAGGATGACAGCCTGGGAAGAGCAGAGCAAAAGTCCAGGCCGTCATCGAGGGGATGACGGCCTTCGCGTTTTTGAGGAGAGTTGGCGATGCCAGTGAATACCGCGGAAGAACCGGCACAGTCCGGCCAGGAGAGTACGCAGGAACCGATGCGCGGCGCCCGGATCCTTCTGGAGGCGCTGCTGCGCGAGGGCGTTGACACCATCTTCGGCTACCCCGGCGGCGCGGTGCTGCATATCTATGACGAGCTGGCCAGGATCGGTCCGCGGCTGCGGCACGTGCTGGCGCGGCACGAGCAGGGCGCCATCCACATGGCCGAAGGCTACAGCAAGGCCACGGGCAAGACCGGCGTGGTGCTGGTGACCTCGGGGCCGGGCGCGACGAACACCATCACCGGGATCGCCAACGCCTACATGGACTCCACGCCGCTGGTGGTGATCACCGGCCAGGTGCCGCGCAAGATGATCGGTACAGACGCTTTTCAGGAAGTGGACACCATCGGCATCACCCGTCCCTGTACCAAGTACAACTACATGGTGCGCGACGTGCGCGAGCTGGCGGGAATCGTGCATGAAGCTTTTTATCTGGCGGCATCGGGCCGGCCCGGCCCAGTGCTGGTGGATATTCCCAAGGACGTCACCGCTGAAGAATGTCTGTTCCAAGACTCCTGTGAACTACACCTCCCCGGCTATCATCCGCCGGCCAAGGCCAGGCAGGAAGAGGTCGAGCGCATACTCGAGCGCGTGCTGGCAGCGGAGAGGCCGGTGTTCTACGTCGGCGGCGGCATCGTCCATTCCGGAGCAACCGACGAGCTGATGGCGTTGGCCGAGGCCCTGCAACTCCCCGTTACTCCTACCCTGATGGGCCTGGGATGCTTCCCGGCTGCCCATCCTCTTTCTCTCGGCATGCTGGGCATGCACGGCACTTACTGGGCCAACATGGCCATGACCGAGGCTGACCTGATTCTCGCCATCGGCGTGCGCTTCGACGATCGCGTGACCGGCGCGCTGGAGAAGTTCGCGCCCCGCGCGGAGATCGTCCACGTCGACGTGGACGCATCTTCGCTGGGCAAGAACGTGCCCACGCACTGGATGATCGAAGGCGACGCCAAAGCCGTAATGCAGCAGCTGCTGGACGCGCTCACCGCCGGCGGCTCGCGGCCTTCGCGGCAGCGGCTCGACAACTGGTGGCGGCGGATTGAATCCTGGAAGGCCTACGCGCCGCTCAGCTACCAGCGCTCCAGCGAGGTCATCAAGCCGCAGCAGCTGTGCGAGGAGCTGGACCGCATCACCGGCGGCGAGGCCATCATGGCCACCGACGTCGGCCAGCACCAGATGTGGCTGGCGCAATACTACGGCTTCCGCCGCCCGCGGCAGCTGTTGACCTCGGGCGGGCTGGGCGCGATGGGTTACGGCTTCCCTGCCGCGCTGGGCGCGCAGATGGCGCTGCCGGAACAGCAGGTCATCGCCTTCGTCGGCGACGGCGGCTTCCAGATGACGGCGCAGGAGCTGGCCACCGCGGTGCAATACGGCACCAACACCAAGATCGTGGTCATGAACAACAACTCGCTGGGCATGGTGCGCCAGTGGCAGGAGATCTTCTACGACCGCAACTACTCGCACGTGGACATGGAGTGGACACCGGACTTCATCAAGCTGGCCGAAGCCTACGGAGCGACCGGGCTGCGTGCGCGCCATCCTGGCGAGCTGACGGAAGTGCTGGAGCGCGGCCTGTCGACGCCGGGCGTGGTGGTGATGGAGATCCTGGTGGAGCAGGAAGAGAACGTCTATCCCATGATTCCACCGGGCGCGGGAATCAACGAGATGGTGCTCTCACCCAGCCACGCGAGAAACGTGCCTGCCGGCGACCCGGGGAGTGAGCCTTGAGGCATACGCTCTCCATCCTGGTGGAAAACCGCTTCGGCGAACTGGCGCGGATCGTGGGTCTGTTCGGCGCGCGCGGTTACAACATCGAGAGCCTCACGGTCGCCGAGACGCTCGACCCGCAGCACTCCTGCGTCACCCTGGTGACTTCGGGCGACGACCGCACCATCGAGCAGATCGTGAAACAGGTGAACAAGCTGGTGCGCGTTTTGCACGTAGCCGACCTCACCAGCCATGCTCACTTCGAGCGCGAGCTGGTGCTGATCAACGTTAAGACCGAAACCAGCGCCGCCATGCAGACGGTGCTCTCGCTGGTCTCGCGCCGCCACCTGCACGTGGCTGAGGTGATGGAAGACGGGCTGATCATCGAGGCCACCGGCGAATGGAAACAAATCAACGCGCTGGTGAAAGAACTCATGCCCTTCGGCATCCGCCACATCGTGCGCACGGGAACGGTGGCGGTGTGGAAGAACCCGACGGCGGAAGTGATGGAGATGGCGGGGATGACGAAGGCCATGTTTTGCAAGGACCAGGCTTGAGACACCCACGATGGGTGAGAAGGAAACAATCATGAAGATCTTCTACGACAAAGATTCAGACCCTCGATATCTGGCAGGCAAGAAGTTCGCCATCATCGGCTACGGCAGCCAGGGGCACGCTCACGCTCTCAACCTGCGCGACTCCGGCCACGAAGTGGTGGTGGGGCTGCGGGCGGGCAGCCAGTCGTGGTGTAAGGCGACGAACGCCGGCCTGCGCGTGATGAACACCTCGCAGGCGGCGGCCGAAGGCGATGTGGTCATGATGGTGACGCCGGACGAGGTCGCGCCGGCCATTTACCGCGAAGACATCGCCGCGCAGATGAAGCCGGGAAAGTATCTCGCCTTCGCCCACGGCTTCGGCATTCACTTCGGCAAGATCGTGCCTCCGAAGGACGTCAACGTCTTCATGGTTGCGCCCAAGTCGCCCGGGCATCTGCTGCGCGCGGAGTACACGCAGGGACGCGGCGTTCCTTCCCTGCTGGCCGTCCACCAGGATCCGTCGGGCGATACGCGCCAGGTGGGGCTGGCCTACGCCTCAGCGCTGGGCAGCGGCCGCGCCGGAGTTCTGGAGACCACTTTCAAGGAAGAGACCGAGACCGATCTCTTCGGCGAGCAAGCGGTGCTCTGCGGCGGGCTGACGGCGCTGATCCAGGCGGGCTTTGAAACGCTGGTCGAGGCCGGCTACTCGCCGGAGATGGCCTACTTCGAGTGCCTGCACGAGATGAAGTTGATCGTGGACCTGGTGTACGAAGGCGGCATCGGCAACATGCGCTACTCGGTTTCGAACACCGCCGAATACGGCGACATGACACGCGGCCCGCAGGTGATCAACCAGTGCGCCCGCGGCGAGATGAAGAAGCTGCTGGCCGACATCCAGTCCGGCAAGTTCGCCGACGAGTGGATGGAGGAGTGCGCGCAAGGCAAGCCGCGTTTCAGGAAGCTGGAAGCCGAGGGCGCGCAACATCCCATCGAAGTGGTCGGCGCGCGGTTGCGCGGGATGATGCCGTGGCTGAAAGAGAGAGCGTTGGTAAATCGCGCCAGGAATTAGGAGTTCTTATGCCCCATAAGAAAGTGCAATCGGTCAGAACAAGTGCCTCGACTACAGACGGCGCGGCGCCCAATCGCCCCAGCGCGGTGCGCATGGAAATGAAGCAGGGCACGCTCACCCACAACCATCACCATGAGAGCGAATGCCTGATGGTGGTACTGGAAGGCGTGCTGCGCATCTCGCTGCGCGGGCAGATGGTCACGGTGCGGGCCAACGAGATGCTGCACATCCCGCCGCAGCACGAGCATTTCGCTGAAGCCATTGCCGACAGCGTGGCCCTGAGCATCTCTACCTCCGCGGCGGCGGAGTGGTCGGGCTGCGGGCCTTTCGTTCATGAGGACCCCGACCAGTATCTCTGGGGAGTGTGAGCGGAATGGCCGGCGGCAAGAACTTGAACGGCACGCGTCCCAGCCGCAAGATCACGCAGGGTGTGGAGCGCGCGCCCAACCGCTCCATGCTGCGCGCGGTCGGCTTTGGCGACGCGGATTTCGACAAGCCTATCGTCGGCGTGGCCAACGCCTACAGCACCATCACGCCCTGCAACGCCGGGCTGAACGAACTGGCGGAGTCGGCCGAGGATTCTCTGCGCGCCGCCGGCGCCATGCCGCAGCTCTTCGGCACCATCACGGTGAGCGACGGCATCTCCATGGGCACCGAAGGCATGCGCTACAGCCTGGTCTCGCGCGAGGTGATTGCCGACTCCATCGAGACCGTGTGCCGCGCGCAGTGCATGGACGGCTTGCTGGCCATCGGCGGCTGCGACAAGAACATGCCCGGCGCCATGATGGCCATCGCCCGCCTTAACATTCCTTCTATCTTCGTTTATGGCGGGACCATCAAGGCCGGCCACTACGAAGGCAAGGCGCTGACCGTGGTCAGCGTGTTTGAAGCCGTGGGCGAGCACAGCGCCGGCAGGATCTCTACCGCGCAATTGACCGAGATCGAACGCCGCGCCTGTCCCGGCGCCGGCTCGTGCGGCGGCATGTACACCGCCAACACCATGTCGTCGGCCATCGAAGCGCTGGGGTTGAGCCTTCCCGGTTCGTCGACCATGGCCGCTGAAGACGACGAAAAGAGGCTCAGCGCGGCGCAGTCAGGACGCGCGCTGGTCAACGCCATCCGCAGGAAGATCCTTCCCCGCCAGTTGCTGACGCGCAAGGCTTTTGAAAACGCTATCACGGTGGTCATGGCCGTGGGCGGGTCGACCAACGCCGTGCTGCACCTGCTGGCCATCGCCCACGCCGCGGGCCTTCCGCTTTCGCTCGATGACTTCGACAAGATCGGCGCGCGCGTGCCTGTGTTGTGCGACCTGAAGCCGTCGGGGAAATATGTCGCTACCGATCTGCACACTGCCGGCGGAATTCCTCAGGTGATGAAGGTGCTTCTGGCCAACAAGCTGCTCCACGGCGACGCGCTGACCATCTCCGGCGAAACTGTCGCCAAAGTTCTCGCCGATGTGCCCGCTTCTCCCAGGAAAGATCAGGACGTGATTCGCCCGTTCAACTCGCCGGTTTATCAGCACGGGCACCTTTCGATCCTGCGCGGCAACCTGGCGACCGAGGGCGCAGTGGCCAAGACCAGCGGCATCAAGGAACCGAAGATCACCGGCCCGGCACGCGTCTTCGACTGCGAAGAGGATTGCCTGAAGGCAATTCTCGGGAAACAGATCCGCGCCGGCGACGTGATCGTAATCCGCTACGAAGGGCCGAGGGGCGGTCCGGGGATGCGGGAGATGCTCTCGCCGACCTCGGCGTTGATCGGCGCCGGCCTGGGCGGCTCGGTGGGGCTGATCACCGACGGACGCTTCTCCGGCGGGACTTACGGGATGGTGGTCGGCCACGTAGCTCCCGAGGCCGCGGTCGGCGGGACCATCGCGCTGGTAGAAGACGGCGACCAGATCACCATCGATGCGGAGAAGAAGTTGCTGCACCTCGATGTATCGGACAAAGAGTTGGTCCGGCGCCGCGCAGCCTGGAAGCCGCGCAAGTCGGAGTTCGAAACCGGAGTGCTGGCCAAGTACGCGAAGTTGGTTTCGAGCAGCAGCCGGGGCGCGGTGACGGAGTGAAAAGATCGCCGTTCTTGCAGTGATTTGGTGAGCGAAGGCAAACAAACAATCCCCTGTCTGAATTGCCACCCGGCAACGCGTCGCTGTCATATCCTTAGCTCATGGTCAGCGGCATTCCCTACAAGCAGGCCCGGCTGGGAGACACCTGGGACGCAATCGTCATCGGTAGCGGAATCGGAGGCTTGACCGCGGCCGTCCTGCTGGCAGTTCATGGTGGCAAGCGCGTCCTGGTTCTGGAGCGCCACTACGAGGTTGGGGGTTTTACTCACACCTTTCGCCGGCCCGGATACGAATGGGACGTAGGCCTGCACTACATCGGCCAGGTGCAGGATGAGCGTTCGCCGGTGCGCCGGGCCTTCGACTACATTACCGCTGGCGGCGTGCGCTGGCAGGCGATGCCGGAGATTTACGACCGCTTCATCATTGCCGGGCAAAGCTTTGAACTGAACGCTGGAGTCGACCGATTTCGGGACGCTTTGACGCGATATTTCCCCGCTGAAGCCGGCGCTATCGACCGCTACCTGCGCGCCGTGCGGTCATGCAATCGCCTCAGCAATTTGTATTTTGCGGAAAAGGCGATTCCCCGGCCCGCGGCCGCATTGGCGGGCGGTCTGATGCGCCTTCCTTACCTGCGCTGGGCGCGGCGGACCACTCGCCAGGTTCTGGAGAGCTTCACCGCAAATCGCGAGCTCATGGGTGTGCTCGCAGCGCAGTGGGGAGACTACGGATTGCCGCCGGCAGAAAGCAGTTTTGCCGTCCACGCCACCATCGCCGAACATTATTTTGCGGGAGCCAGCTATCCAATACGCGGCGCGAGTTCGATTGCGTCGGCGATGGTTCCCCGGATCTTCGAGAATGGAGGCGCGGTCCTGAGCAGCGCCGAAGTCGCGGAGATCGTGGTGGAAGGCGCACGGGCCGCCGGAGTGAGAATGAACGATGGCCGCGAGTTTCGCGCGCCTATGATCGTGAGCGATGCGGGAGCGGCCAACACCTTTGAGCGCCTGCTTCCCGCGGATTCACCGGGATCCGCTGCGCTGAATCGGCTGCGCCGGCAGGTGCGGACCATCCGGCCTTCCACGGCCCACCTCAGCCTTTATGTCGGACTCTCGCAAAGCGACGCCGAGTTGGGCACGCGGGGCAGCAACATCTGGGTTTATCCGTCATTCGACCACGATGCCAACGTCGAGCGTTTCGCCACCGATATCGAATCTCCCTTCCCCGGGATTTACATCTCGTTTCCGTCGGCGAAAGATCCGGACTTTCAGCGCCGCCACCCCGGGAAGAGCACGATCGAGGTCATCACCATGGTTCCCTTTGCGGGTTTCGCGCGTTGGGAGCAGTCCCGCTGGAAGCGGCGCGGCGAGGAGTATGGCGCACTCAAGGAGCGACTCGCCTCGCGGCTGCGCGCGGAACTGGAGCGGCAAGTGCCTTTGGCGCGCAACTGCATCGCTTACACCGAGCTCTCAACTCCGGTCACGACGCGCCACTTCATGAACTACAGCCACGGCGAAATCTATGGCCTGGCGTCGACGCCGGAGCGATACGCGCTTCGCGATCTTGGCGCGCGCACGCCTCTGCGCGGCCTCTATCTTACGGGGCAGGACGTTGCCACACTTGGTGTGGTTGGAGCCATGTTCGGCGGCATCATCTGCGCGTCGGTCGCATTGGGTAAGAATCTGCTATCCGCGGTCAACCAGCCAAGGGAATAACTGCGGATCGGTGGGGCTGATGGCCGACGGTCTCTTCTCCGCGCCGAATCAGCCACTACGTCCGCGAATGATGCCGCCGTGCGCGACCCCGCGGCCGCCGGCGATCAGCGGCATGATTTGGCTTTTTCCGCTGATCGCTTCACAATTTAAGTTTTCAAAGACCTTCACAAAGTCCGCATTTTGCGGCAGAAATTAGGTCGGAACCGCACCTAATTTCAAGGCTTAATTACAAGCTAACTCCTTTGTTTTCTTCTTGCGGTTGACCCGAACGTCATTTCTGACGGTCCGCACCCTCCCCCTCCCGGTTTCAAGCCATTCCAATCCACTTCAATCCAACTCAACCCAACTACCCACTCGTAAAGCAGGAGGCTGGAAACACCTGAAAAATCGCTCTCAGCGCCTTCGCGGATTGTCGCAATCTAGACATACTAGATTTGCTATTGTTACTGTATTGTGATATATATGTCAAGTAATTCGCGGAAGAAATTATATGTCGGCTCGCCGCCGCCGGTGAACTCAATCGCCTCGCTACGTCTCGGGAATAGGCGCTCCACCCAGGGAGCCTGCGACGATCTACGTAATGCCCACTTTCCTCGTTATCCCGTAACTCTGAGCACGTCGCAGATCTCGCACACAACGAAGGAGCGCCTGAGGCGCACGAACAGGGACGCCTCGGCGCTGGGGCGCGCAAATTGAATAAGACCTGGTTTGGGCAAGCCGCGGGTGCCGGCAATCACCGCGGCGATCTACGTAATGCTGACTTCCTCGTACGTCCCGTACACTTCTCTTAGCGCATCGCAGATCTCGCCCACGGTGACGTAGGCGCGGACACACTCAATGATGTACGGCATGGTGTTGGCCTGGCTGATGCTTCCGTCCCCGGGGACAACCGGTTCCTGGGCGGCAGCGCGCTTCAGGGCTTCCAGGCGGCGCTGGACTTCCTGGTTGTCGCGGCGCGCGCGCAGAGCTTTCAGCTTCTTCGACTGCTGCTGGGCCACGCTTTCGTCGATGTAGAGCGTCTCCATCTGCTTCTCTTCGACGGTAAAGTCGTTGGCGCCAACCACGATCTTCTCCTTGGCCTCCACCGCGCGCTGGTACTGGTAAGAGGCTTCGGCAACCTCCTTCTGCGGGTAGCCGTTCTCGATGGCGCGCACCATGCCGCCGAGAGCGTCGAGCTTTTCAAAATAATCAAAAGCCCCCTTCTCCATGTCGAGCGTCAGCTTCTCCAGGAAGTACGACCCGCCGAGGGGGTCGGTGGTCTGCGCCACGCCCGACTCGTAGGCGATGATCTGCTGCGTGCGCAGCGCGATGCGCGCTGCCTCGGCCGTGGGCAACGCCAGGGCTTCGTCGTAGGAGTCGGTATGCAGCGACTGCGTTCCGCCCAGCACCGCGGCCATGGCCTGGATAGCCACGCGGGCGATGTTGTTCATGGGCTGCTGCGCGGTGAGCGACACGCCGGCGGTCTGCGTATGGAAGCGCATCAGGCGCGTCCGTTCCTCTTGCGCGCCGAAGCGGTCCCGCATCAGGCGGTACCAGATTTTGCGCGAGGCGCGGAACTTGGCGATCTCTTCGAAGAAGTCGCTGTGCGAGTTGAAGAAAAAGCTCAGACGCGGGCCGAACTCGTCCACGTCGAGTCCGCGGCGGCGCGCCCACTCCACGTACTCCACGCCGTCATAGATGGTGAAGGCCAGTTCCTGCAGCGCCGTGGAACCGGCTTCGCGGATGTGATAGCCGGAGATGGAAATGGTGTTGAAGCGCGGCGTGAACTTCGATCCGAACTCGAAGGTATCGATCACCAGGCGCATGGAGGGCGCGGGCGGATAGATGTATTCCTTCTGCGCGATGTATTCCTTGAGGATGTCGTTCTGGATGGTGCCGGAAATCTTCTTCCAGTCGGCGCCTTGCTTCTCGGCCACCACCAGGTACATAGCCCACAGCACCGAGGCCGGCGAATTGATGGTCATTGAGACCGTAGTCTTCTCCAGGTTGATGCCCGAGAAAAGAATCTCCATGTCTTCGAGCGAGTCGATGGCTACGCCGCACTTGCCCACTTCGCCTTCGCTGGCCGCGTGATCGGAGTCGTAGCCCATGAGCGTAGGCAGATCGAAGGCCACGGAGAGCCCGCCTCCGCCGTGCGCCAGCAGGTATTTGTAACGCTCGTTGGTCTCTTCCGGCGAGGCGAAGCCGGAGAACTGGCGCATGGTCCACAGCCGTCCGCGATAGCCGCTGGCATGAATCCCCCGCGTGTACGGCGGCTGGCCGGGATAGCCCAGATATTTGTCGTAAGCCCAGTCTTCCGGCAGGTCGGCCTGCGTATAAAGGCGCCGGATGGGCATGCCGCTGATGGTGGTGAAGCGCGCGTGGCCGTTCTCGTCGAGGTTCACGCCGCTGGCCGCGCCGATCGGCTTCTCCGGAGCTTTCTCCAGCGTTTTGGCCAGCGCGGTCTCCGCCCAGTGCTTTTCCGAGGGCGCCGGGTGCCGGCCTTCGAAAACGTCATTGATCGGACTCTCTGCCAGCCCGCTCTGCTCGACCTTCTTCTTTTGATCTGCCATGAATGATCTCTAGGTTTCCATCATAGAAGAGAGGCAAAGGCCCGGCAAGGTAACCGCCCGATGGCCATAATTCATTGACCTTGTTTAATCTTTTGCCGCGGCGGCGGCCGCTTGCGCGCGAAGAATCTCCTGGGCGTCGTCACCGGCCTTCACCTTGGCAAAGAAGTCGCGCAAGGTGCTGTAGCCGTTCGGCTCCACGAAGATGGCATTGAAGAGCAGATAGCGCTCGGTCTTGACTTCGTCCCCCTCGATCGCCACGGTCTTGCGATAACTGGCGTACGGGAGCCTGGTTTCATCTTTCTCCTGTCCTGTCTCGACTGAGTAACCTTGCGGCACTTTGAAACTGATCTTGTCGATCTCGGAAAATGCGTAGGGGAAGTACACCGGATACTTGCGATCCGAATGACTGAAAACTTCCTTCTGACGCCACGGAAAAAGACTGGTAGGAAGCAGGATCCTTTTGCCCGCCAGCGAAGCATATCCGGGAACGTCGAATTCAACCTTGGCGCGCAATGGCTGGTTTCCCTCTTCCCACCCCTGGCTCTCGACGATGTTCACCGTGGAGTCGCGGGGCAGCCAGCTCTTGACTTCCTCTTCCAGCGATTTGTTGCGTCCCGCCTCGTCGGTCTCCAGCGCGGCCAGGCGGCGCTCCAGCGCCTCGCCGCCAAGAAAGATCACCAGGACTTCGGCATGCAGGCTGCCGTCCTCCGCTAAAGTGGCATGCCCGATTCGATTGATGACAGCTTCGTTCTGTTGGACGTCACGGGTTTTGAAAAACCGGCCGCCGCCGAATGCCGGGAACGCCGCCTCGGTCGAGGCCCTCATCCAGCGAATAATCCCGTACGGGCAGAAGCGCGTTCCCGGATCCAGATATAGCTCTTTCTTGTCGAGGTTGACGTAGACAAGAGAAGAATCCAGCTCCCCCGGCGAGGGGATCTCTTTGCGAAAGAATCGCTCGGCTCGGTTGGAAACCAGTACCAGGTCGGCTTTGAACCCGGCCGCTCGCGCCAGCGCCACGAAAAAGAGGTTGATGTCGTACTGCGTTCCGTAGCCATGTTTCAGAACATCAACAACGTTCTTGTTCTCTTTGAGGTTCTCCTGCTTTTGCTCCGCTCCTGTCCGGTGTCTCTCGTAGCTCAGGTTTCTCACTTCCTGAGCGCGGCTGTACAGATACTGCAGCTTCTGCTCGGAGTTGGACATCTTTCCCACCATTCCGTCGGCCAGGGTCTTGATCTCGTGGTGATTGCCGATAAAGGCCTGCAGGCCTGCATTCACTGCGCGGAGATACATGGTCCAGAAGAAGTCGGCCGAACTGTACCCTGCGATCGCCGGAACAAATGTGATGTTCTTCTTGTAATTCTCCTCGGGCGGCATCTGGGCCTCGGCCTGGAAAGCAGGAACATTCTCCATCTCCAGCGTGACCAGCCCTTTGCTTCGCGTGAGTTCTTTAGCGACTCCGGGCGAAATCACAGGATAGAGTTCCAGGCCGCTGTATTTAATCCGAAACGACTCTTTGACGGTAAAGAGGTTGTGCTCCACGATCCATTCCGGACGGTAGTAATCGTTGCGGAGCTTGTATTTGTACTCCACAATGCTGCCCACGGTGACATCGGGAAAGGTGAAGCTCTGCGCCCGGTACTTGAGGCCGCGGCCCTTGAGTATGGTCTTCTCAAACGGGGCGTCGCGGTAAAGAACAATGGAACCGTCAGGGTGGATGGTGCGTGCCTGCAGATCCTGGACCTTCAATTTCCCCGGCAAAGGAATGGTCACGTCGCCATACTCCCGCCCGGCCTCGCTCAGGATCTTGACGCGGCGGTAATAGAATTCCGAGTGGTCGTTCACGTCGATGTAGTTGGCAAAGTAGAGCTGAACCGCGATTGTCCCCGCGTCCCCCGCTGGCGCCGAGAACTTCAGCTCCTGGTCGGTGACGGGGAGCCAGCTCTGATCCTGGCTCCAGGCCATGCCGGAAGCCAGAACAAGCGCCGGCCAGACTACTCGCCGCCACCGCATGGATCAATTCGCTTTCTTCAAGACCGCCATGTTCCGCTCGTCCTGGTTGATCTCGCGGAAGAACTTGTTGAGGTCGCCGATCTTTTCCGCGGGAATGGAAGTTGCCTTGATCCTGTATTCGCGGCTGTATTTGAGCATGGCGCCTTCATTTTCCAGCTTGCTGGTGTAATCGCCGAAGGCAAACGCCGCCTTGGCCGCGTCCGGAAGCTCGTCCACTTTGTAGCCTTCGGGCAGATTGAATTCGAAGACGTCGGTCTGCAGCGTGGGCACGTCGAAGGAGTAAGGGTAGTGGCGAGGCTTGGTGGAATCGAGCGAGCCCAGCTTCTCTCCCAGCACCCGCGGACGCACCAGCAGCAACGGCCCGGCGTTCTTGGCGTAGTGCTCGGCGCTGAACTTGTAGCGGATGATCAGGTCCTTGTCGATGTCATCCAGATTCGTCGCCTCCACGCTATCCAGCTGAAAATTCCCGACCATGCGGCCCAGGAAGCGCTCCAGTATTTTTTTGCGGTCGGCGTTGCTCTCATGCGCGAAGGTCATACGGCTCTCCGCGGCCATGCTGCCGGTGCGCACCTCCGTGACCTCGCCCTTGACCGTGCCATCGGGCAGCAGCGTAAGTTTCGCGGTGCGCGTCATCTGGTTGAGTTCCGGTTTGCTCAGCGGAAGATGAATCAGTTCGCCGCCCTCGCCCGTAACCAGGAGGCCGTAATTGTCCTGCTCGTATGACGGAATCTGGCCGAACGGAACTACCGTTGAGGTGGGATCGAAGATCAGCAGATGTCCCAGCTTGGGATGCTCGTACATGGCCGGCATTTCCTGGCTGAAGCTGCCTTGCGGCAGTTGAATGGCGAGAATCACGTGGTTGAAGCCGTTGGTTGGCGGCGTATGGTCCGTATAGATCCCGCGATCGGTGTGCACCGGGATATAAAACGATTTCACGCCGATCTGCGCCAGCATCGAGCTCAGCAGAGTAGCTTTGTCCTTGCAATCGCCGTAGCGGTTGCTGAACACCTGGCTGGCGGGATGCGGCTGGTATCCGCCAATGCCGATCTCGATGGCGGCATAGCGGATATCGCGTTGCGCGAACCGCGCGAGAACGCGGATTCTCTCCAGCAGAGGAAGGCTGGCCGGAGCTATTTCCTGGACCTTCTGCTGCAGCGCCGGTGAAGGATCGCGTACCCCGGCAGTCAGCTGCGAGTACCAGGCGCCGAAGTCGTTCCAGTTGGAATAGGTGCGGCCCTTCGTCCTCTCGGAAAAGAAGGTGACGATGAGCTGGCCCGCCAGCGCGCGCCAGTGCGGCATCTCCAGTTCGTCCTCGATGCGGGGAATGTCGGTGAGCTCCCAGGTGTAGGTGCCGTTCACGTTCGCCGGCTGCACTTCGGCGTGGTTGATCCAGGCGGCGCGGAAGTCCCAGCTGGCGGGCAGATGCAGAATGAAGCGGGCCCGCTCCACCGGCGTCATGGCCTGGAAGAACCAGTGGTCTTCAAAGGTGTAGGGATGTCTTTTCTGCTCCCACTCCACCCCGACCACCGTCCCTACATCCACTCCGGGGATGCGCATGGCCTTGTATTTTTCGTCGGAATAGACTTCGTAGCCTTCTCCGCCGGAGAGTTCCACGATGTCGTCCTTCTTGGCTTCGTATTCCTGCCCCTTGCCGCTGATGCTCCAGCCTTTCATGTAACTGAGCTTGGTCTCGTCGTCGAAAGGAACGTACTGGAAGGCAGCCGTCCGGCCCTCCGGACGCAGAACTTTGACCACCATGCGCACGTGAGTCACTGTCTCACCGCTGTCTTTGACGGTAGTCTCCGTTTCATCCAGCAGCACCACTGCATTGACGCGATCGTCATATTTCTTTGCCGGCGATTGCGCCAGCGCGCGCAGCCAGTCAGGCACCGAGGCCTGCATGACCGGCGGCGCCAGGAAAATCGCGAGAAGAAAAACGAAGTTAATTCTGCGCATGGGTTGACCCTCCTTGCATGACCGCCTGAAGTTCGTCGCCCACTTGTACCTTGCTAAAGAAACCGCGCAACTCAGGGTAGCGCTCCAGCGGAAAAAAGACGCCGTTTAAGAGCAGGTTCCGCTCCGTAATAAGTTGCGATGCCTTGATCTGGCTGCGGATCTGGTATTTAGCGTAGGGCAAGCCTGCTTCCTGCTGCTCGGGAACGCTCTCCGCGGTGTACCCCCCGGGGATATTGATTGCTACCTTATCCAGCTCCGCAAAGGCAAAAGGAAAATATACCGGGAACCTCCGCTCTGATTGCTTAAAGGTGCTGATCTGCCGGGTTTGGAAAAGAAAGGCGGGAACCAGCAGCCGCTTTCCAGCCAGCGAAGCATAGCTAGGTACGTCGACGCTGAAGGTCGCGCTCAGCGGCTCGTCACGGCCTTCCCATCCCTGTGCCTGGCTGAGTTTGACCACCGCGCCGGGAGGCAAGGACTGCTTCAGTTCGTCTTCCAGCATCTTCTTTGCCCCGGCCTCGTCGGTCTTCAAAGCGTCCAGCCGCCGCTCCAGGGCCTCGCTGCCGGTGTACTGTATTGCGACTTCGCCCTTAAGCGTCCCGTCGTCGCTCAAATTGACATTGGCCACTCGCTGCATCATTGCCTTGTCCTGAGTGGCCGACGGCACCAGAACCAGCTCCGAACCCTTCTTGTCCAGTTTCAAGGCCTGGGTGGATGTTTGTTGCCAGGGAAGCAATCCGAAAGGACAAAATTTTGTCCCCGGATCGAGATAGATGGCGCGGCCGTTCAGATTAACGGCCACAATTTCGCTCTCCACCTGGCTTCTCGAAAGCAGGCTTTTCGTAAAAAAACCTTGTTTGCGATTGCTGGCCTCCAGGAGCGTTGCGTCAAATCCGGCTGCATGCGCCATCGCCACAAAAAGACGGCTAATCTCATTGTGCGACCCATAGCCGTGGATCACAACATCTGCCGCATTTTCGTTCGGCTTGAGTTCCTCTTTCTTCAATTCCTGTTCTGTGCGTTCCCGTTCGAAGGTCAGGTTGCGGATCTGCTGCGCCCGGGTATATAGCTTGCGCAGCTTGCCTTCGGGAGTGGCTTCGCCGCCAACTGCTTCCAGGGCCGCCTGTTTTACTTCGCCGCGGCTGCCGATGAAGCGCTCACTCTCGTCGTACAACGCCTTACCCAGGTCGTGCCAGTATCGATCGTCGGAGTCAGGCTGATAATTGATATAGAAGAATCGCACTTGGGGTTTGTAGAAGTTTTCCGGGGGCATGTACGGTTCTTTGGGGAAGGCCTGTAAGTTCCGCGCATGCAATTCCCACCCGCCGGCCTTTCTTTCAAACTTCACGTCTTTGGGCAGGTTTGTGCTCACCGCCGAGACCTGATATCCGCGCATGAACCCTTGCAGGCCCTGAAGATAAGGCTTCATCGTCAGGCTTTCCTGAACGGTAAACAGGTCGTGCTGTATGTCCCATTCGCTGATAAGAAAAATGGTATTCGCAGGAGTATTCAGGACGTACTTGTACTCGAGAATGCTTCCCACAGTCGCTTCCGGGAAGGTGAACGTCTTGGCCACAAACTTAAAGCCCAAGCCTTTCACCACCACTTTCTGAAAGGGTTTCCCCGTGAACTCGACAATGCTGCCGTCGGGATGCAGGGTTCGCGCTTTCAGGTCGGAAACGGAGCAATCCGGTGGCACCAGAATCTCGACATCGGCGGGTCCGGTGGGCTGCAATGCCTTCTCATTCAAGACTTTTACACGGTGGTAGACAAACCTGGAGTTGTTAGGATCGTTGATATCTTCGGCATAGTACAGCTGAATGGCGGCTGCTCCGGGGTCGCCCGGGACCTCTTTCGTATTCCAATCCTGCTGCGTAACCGGCAACCAATCCTGCTTTTGAGCCTTGCCGGCGCAGCAAGCAGCAAGCAACAAGATAAGAGTCAGGCTAATTCTGCGCATGGATTGACCTTCCCTGCATTACCGCCTGTTGTTCGTCACCGGCCTGGACCTTGTTGAAAAAGTCACGGAGCTGCGGATACTGTTCAGTACGGAAAAAGATCCCATTTACCTTCAGCACGCGCGTGGTAGAAAGCTCGCCGTTCTCGAAGCGGCTTACGCACTGATAGCCGGCAAAACCGATGTTGGCAGCCTGCTGCTGGGGAACGCTTTCCATGGAAAAGCCCGCGGGAACCTGTATGTTGATCTTGTCGTCTTCCGCGAACGCATAAGGAAAATAAACCGGGAACCTGCGCTCCTGCGGCTTGAACGCTTCCGCCTGTTGTGCCTGAAAAAGCTGTCCCGCGACCAGCATGCGCTTGCCGGCAATCGAAGCGTAACTTGGAACCGTAATGGCAAAGCTTGCCGCCAAAGGCTCTCCGGTGCTCTCCCATCCGCGCGCAGCCGTGAGCTTGGCTTGAGCTCCGTGAGGCAGCCATTCCCGGACCTCATCCTCCAGCATTTTTGTTCGCCCGGCTTCATCCATCGCCAAAGCGCGCAGCCTCCGTTCCAGGGCCTCCGACCCATCGAACTGGACAAAGAGATCTCCTTTAAGAGTTCCCTGATCGTCCAGAGCAGCCTTTACAGTTCGGGTGACCATCGCGGAGTTGTAAGGCGCCATCGGAACTTCAACAAATGCGCCGCCCTTTTTGTCCAGTTGCAGAGCCCGCGTCGACGTTCGCATCCAGCGCAGCAAGCCATAGGGACACAAGCGTGTGCCGGGATCCAGATCAACGTTCTTCCCGTTCAGGCTCACCAGAGCAATTTCCGTGTCCAGTTGATCGGCGTAGAGCAGATTGGGGTCGAAGAAACGCTCACTGCGGTCGCTGATTTTCAGAATGAACGCGTTAAATCCGGCGGCGCGGGCCAGGGCCACAAAAAAACGGGTGATATCGATCCGGTTGCCATACCCTCGATTCAGCACCTCGCCGGCATTCTGATTGGGCTTGAGGTTCTCTGCTCTCAGTTCGACCTCTGTGCGTTCGCGCTCGTAAGTAAGGTTTCTGACCTTCTGTGCGCAATCGTAAAGTTTCCGCAGCTTCTTTTCCTGATCCGGTTCGTCTCCCGTGACCGCCTCGGCTGCCGATCTTATTTCCCGGTAGTCGCCGATGAAACGCTCCGCCTCGTCGTTCCAGCGCATTCCGGCGTCGCGCCAGAACTTCTCCGAGCTGGTCATTTCGCGGCCGCCATAAGCCATGGTCACGTGGTAGAGATAGGTTGCGCGAGGCGGCATGTAGGCTTCGCCCTCAAAGGCCGGCACATTCTCTATCTCCAGCTCGAAGCCCTCGCCTTTTTTCTGGACTTTGGCATTCCGCGGAAGCGTCTGGAACAATATCAGCCCGACCGGACCGTCGATGCCTTTGATCGGCCCGGTATAAGAGCGGATCCCAAACTCCTCTTTCACCGTGTAGAGCTCGCGCTGCACAATCCATTCATGCGCCGGCAGCGTATTCGCGGGATAGTCCAGCTTGTAGCGATACTCCAGGATGCTGCCCACCGTCACTTCAGGGAGGGTGAACGTCTTAGCCAGGTCCTTGAAACCCTTCCCTTTGGCAACTATTTTGTCGAACGGCTTGCCCAGGAAGTCGATGATCTTACCGTCAGGATGAATGGTCCGGGCCTTGAGGTCGGAGAGCGTGAAGCCTTCGGGGAGCCGTATCTCCACATCCGCATACCGGGTTCCTTTCTCGTTCAGAACCTTGATGCGGTTGTAGATGTACTCTCCCTCGTTGTTCTCGTCGCGGTCGTTGATGTATTGCGAGTAATAGAGCTGGATGGCGGGCGCGCCGGGATTGCCGGGAACATCCCTGACCGCAAGGTCCTGCGGCGTGACCGGAAGCCAGGCCTGTCGCTGAGCGCCGGCCGACAAACAAAATGCGAAGCATGCGGCCAGATACAAAAAACGCAGTACCTTCATTTCTCTCTCGTACCCTTTTTTCCTAGACCGGCCTCACGGGGGATAGTAGGCAGGAAGTAGCTTCCGGCGCAATATATAACAATTCAGGAGCTTTGACCATAGTGCGCTTCCTTTACCTACACCACAGCTAACCATTGGGTCTTCCTGAAAGTTATCAACGTCTGAAGAACAAACCGGCCGATTTTAGTCGGCCGGCTCAAAGTTGCGTTGTCTCCACCGTTACATCTTCGGTGGCTGCGGGGTCGGCGTGGGCTGCGGTGCAGGTTGCTGCGCAGGCGGCGTGGCCGGCTGCGGTTGCGGCGAGGGCCCTAACATGTTGTTGGGATTGGTCAGCTCCTGCAGCGCGTTCTTGTTGACCATCGTGCCCGGGACCACCGGCTGGGTTTTGATTTCGCCGGTCGTAGCTTCGTCGAGTTTGATGTTCAGGTTCGGGAGAGTCTGAGCCGTGTCGCGGTCCAGTTGCACTTTGGACTTGGCATAGTTGGTCATGGCGCTGACCAGGTTCGACTCGGACTGGGCAAGGTCACGCTCGTCGGAGAGAACGTTCAGGTAGGTCGAAGCCCCCAGGTTGTATTTCTTCTGCTCGGCATCCAGCGTCTGTTGGGCAAGCTGCTCGGCTTTTTTTGCAGCCGCCACTCGCGCCCGGTTCTGCTCCACCGTGAACACATCGTTGCGTATGTTGATGGAAATCTGGTTCTCCAGCGATTTCAAGCCGAGCTGGGTCTGGCGGTAGGTCAAACGAGCGCGAACTTGCTGCGACTCGGCCAGACGATTGCCCAGCGGAATGCTGATATTGATGCCCAGGCCCTTATCGGGAGCGGAGGAGTTAAACAGGTTGCCGAACGCGTCGGTAAAGCCGGTGGGCGCGATAGTTCCGGGTGGAACGCAGGGGGTAGTTTTGCTGGGAACCACTCCGGGAGGACAAGTGCTCAGAGGATTCTGCAGGCCGGATAGACCGTTCCCCCCGTAAAAAGCGAACAGATCTACCGTGGGAAGCAGCGAGTTGTTCACGCCTTTGATATCGATATCGTTGTTCTTCAGATTGATCCGTTGCTGGTTGTAGTCCGGCCGGTTGTCCAAAGCCAGCTTGATCAGGCTTTCCACCGTGGGCAGGGTCTCCTGATCGGGAATCTGCACGGTGTCGGTAGGAACAATGTCCATCTGCAGGATGGGGGAACCGCTCGGCAGATCGCGCGTTAATGCGTTTTTCGTCACCAGCTGCTGCAGCTGCAGGTTCGTCTTGGAGACAATCAGGTCCTGCTCCGCTGACGCCACCGTGCTTTCCGCTCGCACCACGTCCAGCTGGGCCAGCGTGCCGATCTCCACCTGCTTCTGGTTGTCGGAAAGCGTCTTCTGCGCCAGCCCCAGAGAACGCTCTTTCACCTTGAAATCTTCATAAGCATTCACCAGGTCCCAGTAGATGTTCTCGATCTGGCTTACCGTGGTGATGACCTGGTTGCGGAAGCCTTCCTCGGTGATCTTCTTGTTGTTCTTGGCCTGGACGATCAAACGGGTATTGATGGACCTGCCGAATCCCTGCAGCAGGTGCTGTGTGATCGTGGCCCGGAAGGTAGAGTTCAGAACCGGATTCAACGAACTGAATAAGCTGTTCGAGGTCGCCCGGCTGTTCTGGAATCCTACTGTCAGCGCGGTGCCCGGTGAGAAACCCTGAGAATAGCTGATGTTGCCCGTAGTCGTGTTCTGCGAGAGCGACGCGGTTCCCGTGGTAACCGTGTTCGACAGAGGGAATATCGCGTGCTCAAACTGAAGCGTGCCGTTTACGATCGGATCAAAGTTCGGCGGTGGCGGACCTGCGCCGCTCGTCGAGCCCACGAAACCTCCCGCTCCCGTACCGGCTCCGCCTGATCCCGCGGTAGTTCCGCCGGCTCCCGCTCCCGTCACGCCCGAACCAACACCGCCCACGCCGCCTCCCGGAGTGTTTTGTACAACGCCGGTATTAGTGCCCAGGAAAGAAGCTCCCGCTTTGGTGCGCAAAATGTCGGTGTCGGCAATCGGCAGGTTGTAGCGCGCGATGGCGATATCCAGGTTATCGGTCAGGGCGATGGCAATCGCATCGTTGAGCGAAAGCATGATCTTGCCGTTCTGGACCAGGTCCGCGAGCTTGGGAGAATTAGTAAAGACCGGCGGCGGCACATCGCGCGGCATGTAGCGGGCAAACGGGTTCGGCAGCAGTGGTCTTGACTTGGAATAATCCACATGGGTCGGCTGCGGAAGGGCTTTGGGTTCCGGCGCGCTGGGTGCGGGCGCGCCCGGCTGCCCGCTGTTCGCCGAAGCAGCCGCTGAAGTCTGGGACGATTGCGTCGCGCTGCTGCTGTTCTGTGGCGGCACTACAGCCAGGGAAGCGTTGTTTTGCTGCGCCACCGCCGGAAACGTCAGCAGGCAGACCGCGGAAATCAGTTTTCTCACCCGATCGTTGCGTATGAAAGACATTCTCTTCTCCAAGACTCCGTAGACTAGTAAGACGGCAATCCCTTCCAGCTGTCACCTTGACATTGAAGATACGCGGGATACCGCTGTTGGGTTCCGCCCATGGAATTTCGCGCTGTGCGGCAGAAACTCGATAGTATATCGACTCGGACGTTCCCTGGTCCGTTAAAAAGTGTTGGGTTTAGCAAAGTGGCGCGCAATTTCAAACTCACCGTGGCTTATGACGGCCACGATTTCGCGGGATGGCAGATTCAGCCCGATCGACCTACGATTCAGGGCACTCTGGTGTCCGCTATCGCACAGTTGACCGGCGAGAATACTCTTCCCCAGGGCTCGGGACGCACCGATGCCGGTGTCCATGCGCTGGCCCAGATCGCCAGCGTCTGCCTGGAATCGCCCATTCCCGCGGCGAACCTGCGCACGGCGCTCAATGACATCCTGCCTTCGACCATCCGCATTCTTGACGCGCAGGAGGCCGCGCCGGACTTTCACGCCCGTCGCTCGGCGAAAGCCAAGACCTATCGCTATCACATCTACCGCGGCGAGATTTGCCCTCCGTTTCGTTCGCGGTACGTCTATCACTATCCTTATCCGCTCGATGCTCAGCGCATGATCGCCGTTGCCGGCGCGGTGAAAGGCACGCACGACTTCACCTCCTTCGCCGCCGTGGATCCGGAGGTCAAAAAAGAGGGCATAGAGGTCGACAACGTGCGTACCATCTTCTCCTCCGAGTGGCAGAGTGGTGGCGAGGAGTTGACTTATACCGTGCGCGGCAACGGCTTCCTCCATCACATGGTGCGCAACCTGGTGGGCACGTTTCTCATGATCGGCAAGGGAACTCTCAGCGCAGACGACCTCGCGCGCATCCTCGCCCAGCGCAATCGCTCGGCCGCGGCAGCCACAGCGCCGGCCAGTGGCCTGTTCCTGGTGAGCGTAGAATACTGATGGGAAAATCGCTATGAGCGCTCAGACCGAAGTCGTCCGCCTCGCCCAAGAGCCGCAATTTGCTGTTCGCAACCCCGCTGATCAGCAGGTCGTCGGCAGCCTGCGCATTTTCAGCGCCGCCGAAATCTCGCAGGCTGTCGCCCGCGCCCGGGCGGCACAAGCCAAATGGGCCGCGGAATCCGCCGCCGAACGGTTGAAAGTCGTCCGCCGCTTCCAGCAGTTGCTCTGCGAACAAAAGGAATCCGTCGCTGCCGTTATTACCCGCGAGGCCGGCAAGCCCCTGGCCGAAGCCGTGTCAACCGAGATTCTGGTAGTCCTCGACGCCGCCGATTTCCTGCTCAGCCATGTTCCGGAATTTCTGCGCGCCGAGCCGGTGCCGCATGCCAACCCGGTCATGAAGCTGAAGCGCGGTGTTCTTCATCGCGAGCCATACGGCGTTGTCGGCATCATCAGCCCATGGAACTACCCGTTCAGCCTGCCTTCGGTGCAAACTCTCACCGCTTTGGCCACGGGCAACGCTGTGGTGCTCAAGCCGTCAGAATTCACGCCCTATTCCTCACTCGAGCTGCAGCGCTTGTTGCGCGAAGCCGGCCTTGACGCCGATCTGCTCCAGGTTGTCACCGGCGAAGGCCCCACCGGCGCGGCGCTGCTGGAATCGCCGATCGACAAGCTCATCTTTACCGGCAGCGTGGCTACCGGCAAGCGCGTGGCCCAGGCCGCCGCAGCGCGGCTCTTGCCGCTGGTGCTTGAGCTGGGTGGAAAAGATCCCATGCTGGTGCTCGAAGACGCCGATGTAAACGTAGCTTCCAGCGCCGCCGTATGGGGCGCGTTCATGAACGCAGGTCAAACCTGTCTCTCCGTGGAACGATGCTACGTGCACGAATCGCTCTACCAGGACTTTCTCAAAGCCTGCGTAGCCAAGACGGCCAAACTTCGCCTTGGCCCGGGAACCGACGCCGCCTCTGACGTGGGTCCCATGATCCATGACCGCCAGTTGCGGACGGTGCAAAGCCACGTGAATGACGCGCTGGCCCGCGGTGCCCGCCTGCTTGCCGGCGGCAAAGCGATGCAGGAACTCGGCCAGAATTTTTTTGCTCCCACCATCCTCGCCGACGTCACTCACTCCATGGCCATCATGCGTGAAGAGACTTTCGGACCCGTGCTTCCCGTTCGCTCTTTCAAAAGCGAAGACGAGGCCGTCTCTCTGGCCAACGATTCCGAGTTCGGCCTCGCGGCCAGCGTGTGGACGCGCGACCGTCATCGCGGTGAGGCTCTGGCGCGCCGCATCAACGCCGGGACCGTGATGGTCAATGACCTCATTGCCTGCTTCGGCATCAGCGAAGCTCCGCACGGAGGCGTGAAAGCCAGCGGCATCGGCCGCACTCACGGACGCTTCGGCCTGGAAGAAATGGTGTGGCCCAAGTACGTTGACTCGGACCGCATGCCCCGCATGAAGAAACTCTGGTGGTACGGCTATGGCCCGGCTTTCATCCAACAGATGGGCGGGTTTATTGAACTTCTCTTCAGCCGGAACCTTACAAAGCGCATGCGCGGGGCTATAAGAAGCACACAAGCCTACCTTCACCGCAAGCCTTTTTAGAGTAAGATATGCCCAGAAAGGGCTGTGGCCTAATAAAGTGGAGTTGAAACACTCACACCTCATTTACGACTGGAACTCGCTTCCTGGGGCGCGCTTCGAGCCCAAACAACAGGTTCTGCTCAACGACGAATCGTTGCGCGACGGCCTGCAATCGCCTTCCGTTAAAGATCCCGCCATCGAAGAAAAGCTGCGCATTCTGCATTTGATGGAAGACCTGGGCATCAACTCTGCGGACATCGGCTTGCCCGGCGCGGGACCTCGCGCTGTGGCCGACGTGGAACGCCTGGCGCGGGAAATCGCCTCTTCGCGCTTGAAGATCGTGCCCAACTGCGCGGCCCGCACCCACGAGAATGACATCCGCCCCATCGCTGAAATCTCCCAGCGGACCGGCGTAGCCATTGAAGCCGCTTGTTTCCTGGGCTCGAGCCCGATTCGCCGCTACACCGAGGATTGGACGGACGACTTCCTGGTACGCACCACGGAAAACGCCGTGAAGTACGCGCGCTCTCTGGGCCTCAAAGTAATGTACGTCACCGAGGACACTTCGCGCTGCGATCCCGAGACCGTCAAGCGCCTTTATTCCACGGCGATCAACTATGGCGCGACGGCCATCGTGATCTGCGACACCGTGGGCCACGCAATACCCAGCGGCGTCCAGGCGCTGATCCGTTTTGTGCTCGACGAAGTGGTCAAGCCTTCGGGCCAGAAAATCCGCGTGGACTGGCACGGCCACTCCGATCGCGGCCTGGCCGTAGCCAACTCGCTGGCGGCGCTGGCGGCGGGAGCCGATTGCGTTCACGCCACCGCACTGGGGATTGGTGAGCGCGTCGGCAATACCCAGATGGACCAGATGCTGGTGAACCTGAAGCTCATGGGCATCGCGCCCTGGGCCGAACGCGACCTGACCAAACTAAAAGACTATTGCCTTACCGTGTCGCAGGCTACAGGTGTTCCTATACCCAGGAACTATCCCGTGTTGGGCGACGATGCCTTCCGCACAGCCACTGGGGTTCACGCTGCGGCCGTAATCAAGGCCTTCAAGAAGGGTGATATCGAGTTGGCTAACTCGGTCTATTCTGGCGTCCCCGCCCATTATTTCGGCCTGGAGCAGATCATCGAAATCGGGCCGATGAGTGGGAAGTCTAATGTTATCTTTTGGTTAGAGCACCGTGGCATCGAGCCATCAGAGGATATTGTGGAACGCATCATGCAACGGGCTAAGTCTTCCGTTCGCTGTCTCAGCGACGACGAGATTCTAAGTTGTTGCCAGAAAGTCTCTGCTGGTATTTAATGTCGCACAGTAACAGGGTGCGACGATCCGGCGAGACTGTTTTTCCCCCGCGCAGGCTCAAGCACACAAAACCCTGATTTTTTTTACCTCTGAAGGAGAGAAACGAATGAAGAAGCTAGCTACTTTTGTATTCGCTCTGCTGGTCGCCGCGAGTCTGTCTTTTGCTCAAACCGGCGGCAGCACCGACAAGGGCGACAAGGGTAAGACTGAAGAGACCGGCAAGAAGGCTGAAAAAGGCGGAAAGAAAGGCCACAAGGGTGGCAAAAAGAGCAAGAAGAGTTCCGGCGGCACCACCACTCCTCCGCCGAAATAACCCGGTCCCAACAAGCATTTTTTGCTGAAAGCGGCCTGTCGTTGGGCCGCTTTTTTGCTGCTCTGGATCCCCGCCAAACCACTGATTCGGGGCCATTTTACGCAAACTATCCCCCGGCAACAACCATTCCTCCGCCCGGCGAAACTATTTTCCAGGGGCTGGGTTTGAACAACCAGTCTGAAACTTCCCTTTTAAAAAGGAGATATGCATGAAGAAGCTCGCTACATTTGTATTTGCTATGTTGCTGACCGGCAGCCTGGCGTTTGCGCAGGCCACCACCGGCAGCTCCGGACAGTCGGACACTACTAAGTCTGACACCGGCAAGAAGGCCAAGAAGGGCGGAAAGAAGGCCCATAAGGGCGGAAAGAAGAGCAAGAAGGGCGCCTCGACTGACACCACGACCCCACCCCCGAAATAAGCTCCAAACTTCAAGAATACTTCTGGAGCGGCCTTTCGTTGGGCCGCTTTTTTTTGCCCAAATCTGATCAGCACACACTCTCCCGGCAACGCCCTCATCCGCGTCTTAGAAAACCAGTATCAATCGCCGCGCAGGTTATAGTATTTCCTGCGCCCCATGCCTTTCCGTTCACTACCGCTGGATGATGCTCCCGTGCTTCCCCAGCAGGAAGTTGCCCGCATTGCCTCTCTGCGGCCGGTGCACGCCGCGCTTTTATACCTTCACAACCAGGAAATGGAATTCCGTCGCTGGCAGTGCGAGTTGGCGGAGATTGCGGCGCCGCCCTTCGGCGAATCTGCGCGCAGCCAGTGGCTGCTGAAGAGATTTACTTCTCTCAGCATGGCCGAAGCCCATACTGACGAACTGGGAAATGTATTCGGTTTGGCCCGCGCCGACGACCGGCCGGCTTTGCTGATAGGAATCAGCGCTCACCTGGACACGGTCTTTCCCCTGGGCACGCAACTCGAGACCCGTGAAGAGGGAAACCGGCTTTACGGCCCAGGGATCAGCGACAACGCGTCGGGGGTGGTGGCGATCCTGGCAGTAGCCTCGGCATTGCAGCGCGCTCAGATTTCAACCTCGCGCAATATCGTTTTTATCGGCAACGTCGGCGAAGAGGGTGAAGGCAATCTGCGCGGCATGCGCCACATCTTCTCTTCTTCGCCGTGGAAGGACTCGCTGGAAACCCTGCTGGTGGTCGACGGCGCCGGTTGCGATACGTACGTCACGGAAGCGCTGGGCAGCCGCCGCTTTGAAATTACCTTTCGCAGCCCTGGCGGGCACTCCTGGAGCGACTTCGGAGTTCCCAATCCCATCGTCTTGCTGGCCCGGGCTCTTTCCCGCTTCAGCCAGGTGGCGGTGCCGGAGTCGCCGCGAACCACCTTCAATATCGGAGTGATCCACGGAGGAACTTCCGTGAACTCGATTCCCGAAGCCGCTACTGCGCGCGTGGACCTGCGTTCCGCCTCCCAGGACGAGCTCCACAAACTGGAAGAGCGGCTGCGCGAGTGCGTCAACGAAGCCTGGACGGAAGTTCCGGCAAACTACCGCGGAGGCGAAGCCCGCGTCCAGTTCGCCATTGAATCGATCGGTGACCGCCCGGCCGCTACTCTTCCAGCCGATGCCCGCATTCTGCAAGTTGTCCGCGCGGTGGATGCGCATCTGGGCATCAAAGCTGCGCCGCGCCTGGCTTCCACCGACGCCAACATTCCCCTGTCGCTGGGCCGCGAAGCCACTACCATCGGCACCGGCGGCGACGGCGGTTCCGCGCACACTCTCCGCGAGTGGTTCGATTGCACCCACCGCGACTTGGGATTGAAACGAATCTTATTAACCTTGCTGACGCTTGCCGGAGTCGAGGGATGAAACTTCTGCTTGGTGTTCTTCTTGCTCTCACCATGTCCAGCCTGACCAACTCTCAAAAACAAACAGCAGACGTGATTTTTGTGAATGGAAATGTGTACACCGGCGCCCTCCATATGCAGGGTGCCCATGCACTGGCAATCTCTGGCGACAAGATCATCTCCGTTGGATCGGACGAAGACATAAGGAAGCTGAAGGGACCGCACACGCAAACCATCGACCTCGTCGGCCACTTCGTGATGCCCGGCTTCAACGATGCTCACACTCATCTGGCCAGCGCCGGCTTTGAAAAGCTCAACGTCAATCTGGTTGGAGCAAAATCCCTGGAAGAGATGCAGCGGCGCATCGCCGAGAAAGCCAAAACTGCGAGCCCCGGCGAATGGGTGCTGGGCGAGGGCTGGGACCACACGCTGTGGGCTTCGCAAAAGCTGCCCACGCGTCAGGACGTCGACGCCGTCACCGCCGGCCACCCCGCGATCTTTACCCGCGTTGACGGCCATATCGCCATCGCCAACACCGCCGCCCTCCAGGCCGGCGGCGTGACTGCACAGACTCCCGACCCGCAGGGCGGCAAGATCGACCGCGGCGACAAAGGCGAAGCCACCGGCATTCTGCGCGAAACCGCGCAGGGCCTGGTACGCACGAAGATTCCAAAGCTCACCTCCGACCAGCGCCGCCGCGCCCTGGAACTCGCCCTGGCTGACGCCGCGCAGTGGGGCATCACCTCCGCTCAGGATTTCTCCGAGTGGCAGGACTTTCTGGTGCTGGAGCAGATGGAGAGAGAAGGCAAGCTCACCCTGCGCGTCGCCGAGTGGCTGCCCTTCGATCAGCCGGTTGCAGAGTTGAAGCAGGAACACGAGCATCGCGCGGACGCAATGCTGCGCACGACCATGCTCAAAGGCTTTATGGACGGCTCGCTGGGCTCGCGCACCGCGGCCATGCTGGCGCCCTATAGCGACGATCCCGGCAACTCCGGCCTCCCCCGCTACGACCAGGACACGCTCAACAAGAAGGCCGCGGAGCGCGCGCAGGCGGGCTTTCAGCTCGGTTTTCACGCCATCGGCGATCGCGGCACGCGCATGGCTCTGGAAGCCTTCGAATACGCGGAACAGCATAGCCCGGCCGGAAGCAAGGATTTTCGCTACCGCATCGAGCACGCTCAGGTGGTCGCGCCCGAGGATTTCAAGAAGTTCAAGGATCTGGGCGTGATCGCCTCCATGCAGCCCAATCATCTGCTCACCGACATGAACTGGGCCGAAGCTCACATTGGCACCGCTCGCGCCAGGCACTCCTACGCGTGGAAGGAATTTCTCGATCTCGGCGTCCCGCTTTGCTTCGGAACCGACTATCCGGTCGAACCGATCACGCCTCTTCGCGGGCTCTACGCCGCGGTGACGCGTAAGAACGAAGCCGGAACGAAAGAATATTTCCCCGAGCAGAAGATCACCATCGCCCAGGCGATCGCCGCCTACACTACCGGCGCTGCCTACGCCGAATTTGAAGAAAAGCAGAAAGGCACGCTCGTTTCCGGAATGCTTGCCGATTTTGTCGTTCTGGACCGCGACCTGACCAAGGTTGCGCCGGAGGAGATTCTCAGGACCCGCGTTTTGCGCACCGTGGTCGGCGGGAGAACTGTGTACGAAGCAAAGTAGAGATAGTTTCTACTTCGCGGGTTGCTATCAGGCGGCCTTCACGATCCCACCAGCCTGGGAGCCGGCGTTTCACGGGCAGCTCTTCGTCGTTGGTAAGAATCCTGAAGCAGCCACGCGAGGTACAGGACGATCACAACGTTAATGCCCAGGATCATCCACTTCACCCCCGTCGGATGATGGAACAGCTCGTAAACTTCAAAAGGAATGTACAGTCCTCCGGTAAGCAGGGCGAACCATTCCGCCCATTCCTTCTCCAGCCACAGTCCCGTGGCTTCCACAAAACGGATGGCGGCGTAAATCACGATCAAACCTGCAATCGCCAGCAGTCCTCGGTGAGTGAGCCCTTCGATGGAATGCTGCAACAGCCGGAAAAAATGCCGGTCGGGATTGATGTGCAGCAGCCGGTGCAGCATGGCCAGGATGTTGTCCGCCACGTCCTTCATGTCCTTGTGGCGAAGGCTCATGATCCAGGCGGCAGCCAGCACCGCTCCGGCGCCTTTGGCGGCCTCGAACAACGCTACTCCGCGCAGACCGAAATGTCTGACGAAAAATCCTTGGGGATGTTTTTGCATTGGCCAGCAGAAACAGCCTATTGTAACTGCACTAACTACATTGTAAAGAAACGCCCGGAACCGGGTAGTTGGTCAATTGGCCCGATTCGCCTGGCTCACGTCTGCCCAAAGGCCCGCTTACCAACTTCCTAACCTTAAGCCTGATTTATCGTCTAACATCGCTTGCGGCCGGAGGTGCGACTTGGAAACCCTGGTTCAAGATCTACGTTTCGCTCTACGGATGTTAAGACGCAATCTTTCGTTCTCGGTGATGGCTATTCTGGTCCTTGCCCTGGGCATCGGCGCCAATACCGCGATTTTTAGTCTCGTAGACTCTGTCCTGCTGCGGTCCCTTCCCTATCCGGACCCGGAACGCCTGGTGGTCCTCAACGACACTTCGGCGGAGCTCGGGCGGATTCCCATGTCGTACCCGACATTTCTAGCCTGGAAGGATCAAAAAGACGTTTTCGATCAGGTGGCAACCTTCATCAACGGTGGAGAAGCCTTGACCGGCGTCGGCGAGCCGGAGCTGATCCGGAGGCTCGCCGTCTCCTCCGACTTTATGCCCATGCTGGGGATAAAGCCCGAGATGGGACGCGCCTTTACTGCGGAGGACGATCCTCGAACGGCGACTCCGGTGGCCATGCTGACGCACGCTTTCTGGGAGAACCGCTTCCATTCCGACCGCAATGTGCTCGGCAAGAAACTGACGCTCAGCGACCGTGTTTACACCATCGTGGGAGTGCTGCCGGCGGATTTCAAGTTCGGCAACGATCCGGTCATTGTCCTGCCGCTTCGCCTCGACCGCCAAATCGCGCCGGATGGGCTGAACTTTCTCACGGCCATAGGAAAGCTGAAGCCGGGATTGACTCTTACGCAAGCGCGGGCCGCGGCCAGCACCGATTTCGCGCGGGTGAAAGCGGCCTCGAACGACGCCAACGGGGTGGCCCTCACTCCTTTGCAGGAGTCGGTCGCCGGACGCTCTCGTCCCCTTTTGCTGGCTCTGCTGGGCGCGGTGGCATTTGTTCTCCTCATCGCCGCAGCCAACGTTGCCAACCTGCTGCTGGCCCGGGCGGTCGCACGGGAGAAAGAGATTGCCATCCGTCTCTCGCTGGGCGCGCCCAGGATAAGAATCATCCGGCAGCTTCTGACTGAGAGCACGCTGCTGGCCCTCCTCGGTGGAGCCTTGGGTACGGCCCTGGCATGGGGATGTCTGGGAATTTTGACCTCTGCTCTCAAAGACCGGCTGCCGCAAAACGCCGTGGTGCGCATGGACTTCACTGCCCTGGCCTTTACCTTCGTTCTCTCCCTGCTCACGGGAATCATTTTCGGATTGGCGCCGGCGCTGCAGGCGGCGCGCATTCATCTTCAGGAGCGGCTGAAACAAGGCAACTGGCAGACGGGCTCGGGCGGCTCGCAGCGCCTGCGCAACATTCTGGTGGTCGCGGAGATTTCTCTCTCGCTGGTCTTGCTGGCCGGCGCGGGACTGCTGGTACGCAGCTTCGCCCGCCTGCTGAATGTGGACAAGGGCTTTGTCTCCGACCACGTGCTCACCATGGGCATCTGGCCGACGCCCGGCCGATATGCCGATACACGGAAAGAAATCAGCTATCTGCAGCAGATCGTGGAGCGAGTGCAGACCGCTCCTGGGGTAAGGGCAGCCGGCTTTGTGACTACTCTACCCATGGAAGGCTCGACCAATGGCAACGTCACCATCGAGGGGCGGCCGCAGGACCCGAAAAAGCCTCTGATCGCCAACAAGCAGTTCGTTGGGGGCGACTACTTTTCCGCAATGCGCATTCGCCTGATCCAGGGGCGAATGTTTTCTGCGAGCGATAACGCCGGCTCGCCCAGATCGGTGATGATCGATCAGGCCTTCGCGCGCCAGTTCTTCCCTGGACAGAACCCTATCGGCCAGCATATCGATGTAGGCTGGGGCGACAGTGGCTGGAGTGAAGTCATTGGCGTGGTCGCCGACTCCAAACTCGAAGGACTGGATGACGCCGGGCGCCCAACGTTCTATGCATTGATCGCGCAGAAACCTGAGCTGCTCAAGTTCCTGGGATTCAGCCTGGTGGTTCGCACAGCGGTGGAACCCATGTCAGCGGCCCAGTCCATCACCCGCCAGGTGCACCAGATCGACAGCAACCAGGCCATCGCCCGGTTACGCACCATGGACGACCTCATCGCGGCTTCGGTAGCGCCGCGGCGCGCTCCCATGTGGCTGTTTGCGGTCTTCTCCGTCGCCGCCCTGCTGCTGGCAGCCATCGGAATCTACGGTGTGCTCTCATCGTACGTTTCGCAGCGCCGCCAGGAAATCGGCGTGCGCATGGCGCTGGGAGCACAACGCAGCCACGTGCTGCGCCTCATCATGAAGCAGGGGTCCAAGTTGGTGGCAATCGGGCTGGCATTCGGCCTGGCGGCTGCGTTCCTGGCTGCACGGGCGCTCACCAGCCTGCTTTTCGGCGTGAAACCGGGCGACCTGCCCACATTCATCGGCGTCTCGCTGCTGCTGGCGCTGCTCGCTCTACTTTCCTGCGCCGTGCCGTCACTGCGGGCCACAAAAGTGGACCCTCTGGCCGTGCTCAGGAACGAATAAGCCAACGCCTCCGGCGGCGGATTACCGGCCCGGCTTGAACACGGCAAACACCGCGCCCTGGGGATCGGCGACGATCGCCCAGGTGCCCACGCCTTCCATCTTGTGGGCCGGCATCAGGATCTTTGCGCCGAGATCTGCTGCTTTCTTCTGCGTGGCTTCTGCATCGGCAACCATGAAGTAGGCCAGCCAGTGAGGCGGCAGATGCGCTTCCCCCGGCTCGAGCGGAGGAATCCCGCCGATAAACTGTTCCCCGTTCTTGATGTGCAGATAGCCGGAGGAATCGTGCTGGCTTTTTTCAAACTTCCACCCAAACACAGATGAATAGAATTTGCTCGCACGATCCGCAGCGGATGTGTTCAGATCCGCCCAGCAAAACGAATTGTCCTCATTGGCAATGGCGATGCCCTGAGTCTGGTTGGGCTGCCACACGGAGAAGATCGCGCCGGTAGCATCCTTGAGCACGGCCATGCGCCCGTTCTGCGCCACGTCGAACGCCGGTTGCAAAATGGTGCCGCCCGCCTGCCTGGCTTTTTCCTGCGTCTGGTCGGCGCTCGCCGCCGAGATGTACAGCATCCAGTGCGAAGGGATTCCCTGCGTCCGCTGTTCTTTGCGCATGGTGTACCCGGCGGCTGCGTCCCGGCCTTTCAGCTGGAAGATGGTGTACATCTCGCCTTCGCCGATCGGGAATTCGTTGCTGGACCAGCCAAAAAGCAAACTATAGAAGCTCTTCGCGCTTTTCTGATCCGTTGTTGCCAGTTCCAGCCAGCAGAATGATCCCGGCGGGTGCTTGTCAATGTTTGCCATAGCGCGACAAGTATACGTCTACGCGCGCCCCCGTTCTTACGCGCGCGACTAGAAATCAGTTCCCGTTCAGAAATCCTTCCAGAACCTTGATGTACTTCTCCGGTTCCTCGTACGAAGGCAGGTGGCCGCTTTCTTCGAAGAAGACCACCTTGGCCCCGGGAATGGTATGCGCCAGCTGCCACGCCGTAAGCGGCGCCACATTCATGTCGTACCGGCCATTGATGACCAGCGTGGGAAACTGGAAGGCTGCGATCTTCGCCGACAGGTCCAGATCGGCGGTGGCCTTTGAGACTGCTTCCGACACCGCCGGCTCGAAGCCGATATCGCCCATGCGGCTCATGTAAGCGTCGCGCTTCTGCGGCGAGTAGAAGATCATGCGGAAGTGATTGCGCAAACCGGCTTGCGCCGCCGCCTCGGTGTCCATGCCCAGCTTCTTGCGCTCCTCTGCGACCTGCTCCTGGATGTCGGGAAACACCTCTGGCAGCAGGTGGACAATACTTTTCCACGAAGGTCCAGGAGAATCGGACAGCACCAGTTTTGCTATGTGCTCCGGATGGGCGGCGGCGTAAGCCATCGAAAGCAGTCCGCCGTAGGAGTCGCCGACCAAAGCGACCTTATCGAGCTTGAAAGCCTGGCGAACCGCATCAAGATCGGCGACCTGTGCATCCATCGACTGTGGAGCGTTTGCCTGCACATGCTTCGACGCTCCTGTGCCACGCTGATCGTAGAACACCACCAGGCGATGCCGGGCAATCTTCTCCCAGAGGTCGTTTTGCACCATATAAGCGTGGGACAATCCCGGTCCGCCGTTGACGGCGATCACCGGAATCGCCGTCCCGGTTTTGCCCAGGACTTCGTATCCCAGATCGACCTGGTCCGTATGCACCGTGCCCTTGACGTGAGCGACGGTCTGCGACTGCACGCTCATCGACAAAAACAGAATTAAGGCAGTAAACAACTTCCGCAGTCTCATGTGACCTCGCGCCGAACAACTGAGGGAGGATAACAGAACGCAACTGCCGTGAGCGTCCGCATTTGACGGCTGCGGTACACTTCCTCCCCATGAAAACCGCGCGAGGTCTTCTCATTGTCCTATTTTTTTCCGTTATTCCCGTTTGGTCCCAACCCAGCAGGACCGTCGATCCGGAACTCGTCGCCAAGCGCACGGCAACCGAGTCGGAACTGGAATCGGTGGCCATCATCGAGCGCAAGGTGATGGTGCCCATGCGCGACGGCAAGCGCATGGCCGCCGACATCTACCGGCCCAAGGACGAATCGAAAAAATATCCCATCGTCTTCAGCCGCACGCCTTACAACTTCAACTACTGGGACGTGAAGAACGGGACTTACGCCGATATGGCGACGCTTCTGGCCGCGGTTAAACGTGGCTACGCCTACGTGGTGATGAACGAGCGCGGCCATTTCTTTTCTGAAGGCAACTACGACATTCTCGGGCCGCCGCTCACTGACGGCGTTGACGCCATCACCTGGCTCACCTCGCGTCCGTGGTCGAATGGCAAGCTGGGCACGATCGGATGCTCATCCACCGCGGAGTGGCAGCTGGCGGTAGCCGCCCAGGGCACACCGGGGTACACCACCATGATCCCGCAGGGATTCGGCGCGGGCGTGGGCCGCGTAGCGCCGTATTTCGAGCAGGGCAACTGGTATCGCGGGGGAGCTGTACAGATGCTGTTCATCGCCTGGCTTTACGGCGAACAAAACCAGGTTCGCCCCATGTTCCCGCCGAACACTTCCCAGGAAGACCTGGTCCGGGTTTCCAAATCGTTCGATCTGGCGCAGCAGCTGCCACCGGTAGACTGGTCGAAGGGGCTGGCGCACCTTCCGGAGATGGACATCATCAAGGCCGTGGACGGCCCCCACGGAATCTTCGCCGATCCCATGCCGGTGGATACCGGCGGCGCCATGATCCGCCGCGCGCCCAACGATCCCGCCTGGTACAAGGGCGGCCTGTGGAATGACGGCATGAAGATCAACATGCCGGGATTCTGGTTTATGTCCTGGTATGACGTGTCCGTCGGCCCCAATCTGGCCGCCTACAGCTTCGTGCGCCGGACCGCGCCTGCCGAAATCGCGAACCAGCAGTACGCCGTCATCGCGCCAACGCTGCATTGCGCGTACAAGCGGGCCACGGAGGACACTGTGGTCGGCGAACGCCACATGGGCGATGCCCGCCTCGACTACGATGAGCTGACCTACGGATGGTTCGATCACTTTCTCAAAGGCGAGAACAATCACCTGCTCGAAACCATGCCTAAAGTCCGCTACTTCACCATGGGCCTGAACAAGTGGCAGAGCTCGGATACCTGGCCGCCGCGCGGGGCGCAGCCCATGACTCTGTACCTGGCCAGCGGCGGAAAAGCTAACACGCTGAACGGCGACGGCGCGCTCGCGACCGCCACTCCGCAGGCGGATGCTGCCGACCATTTCACTTACGACCCCAAGGATCCGGTGCCGTCGCATGGCGGCAACGTATGCTGCACCGGCAACGCAGTCAGTGGCGGCGCCGCCGATCAGCGCAAGATGGAAGAACGCCCTGACATCCTGGTCTACACGGGCGAGCCGCTGAGGGAAGGCATGGAGGTCAGCGGGCCGATTGAGGCCACGTTGTTTGTGTCGTCAGACGTGAAGGACACCGACGTGACCATCAAGTTGATCGATGTACTTCCTGATGGGACTGCCTACAACCTTGACGAGACCATCCAGCGCCTGCGCTACCGCAACGGCTACGATCAGCCTCTTGCCTGGCTGGAAAAGGACAAGGTTTACAAAATCATTTTGCAGCCCATGAACACGAGCAACTATTTCGCCGCGGGACATCGCATCCGCATCGAAGTGTCCGGCAGCAACTTCCCGCGCTTTGATCGCAACCTGAACACCGGAGGCAACAACTACGATGAGAGCCAGGGCGTAGCGGCGCATACCGCAATTCACCATTCCAGGCAATATCCATCGGCGATCACGCTGACCGTAGTGAGGCATTGACCCTCTGGGGGGTAGAGATGGCTTCGTGACCGAAGCGCAGGTAAAATGAGGCTTATGAGAGCCAGACGTCATGCTGTCTTAGCAGTCATTGCAGTCTTAGTGCTTGCCGCCGCGGCGTCCGCCCAGTGGAAGAAGACCCCGCTCCAGCCGCCGGCGCAAAAGAACCCGCAGCTTTATGACACCAACGCCAACGCGTCAGACGAGATTCGCGAAGCGGTGGCCGCCGGCGGCAAGGATCACAAGCGCATCCTGCTGGTCTTCGGCGGCAACTGGTGTCTCGATTGCCACGTGCTTGACAACGCGTTCCGTCAGCCGCGGATCGCGCCCATGCTGAACTCGGGCTTCATCGTGGTGCATGTTGACGTTGGCGAGTACACCAAGAACCTGGACCTGGCTGCGAAGTATCACGTCGATCTCAAGAAGGGCGTGCCCTCCATCGCCGTGCTGGAGAGCAACGGCGGCTTTCTTTACTCCACCAGCGAGTTTGAACGGGCGCGGGTGCTCAGCGAAGAGGACGTGATCGAGTTCCTCAACAAGTGGAAGCCCACAGCAGCCGCGGCTAAGAGCTAGACTCTTTCACGGTTCTACTTCAGGTGGGCATCGAACCACGCGGCCGCACGCTCGATGACGTCGCGCTGGTGGGCGGGACTGGCGAAGGAATGGCCCTCGTGCTCGTAAACCACCAGTTCTGTCTCCACGCCCAGCGTCTTCAGCGCGTGCCAGAATTCATAGGACTGCGGCGTAGGACACTCACCGTCACTGTCGCCCACCAGCACCAGCGTGGGCGTTTTGGCCTTCTTGATGAACTCGATCGGTGAGCTCTTGCGATACACCGCGGGATCGTCATAGACCGTGGCCCCGAAGAACGGAACCATCCATTTGTCGATCTGGTTCTCGCCGTAGTAGCTCTGCAGATTGGCCAGCCCGGCGCCGGCGACCGCGGCTTTGAACATGCCGGTCTGCGTCACCGCCCACATGGTCATGTAGCCGCCGTAACTCCAGCCGGTGATGCCCAGGCGTTGCGGGTCGATCGGCTCCAGGCCCAGCACCTGGTTGGCGCCGGCCACGATGTCGCGAAAATCGCCCCCGCCGAAATCTTTGACGTTAGCTCTGGTGAAGGCCTCGCCCTGGCCGTAGCTGCCGCGGGGATTCGGAAACAGCACGAAGTAACCGGCGGCGGACAGCGCGAACGGAAAACTATGAGGTCCAGGCCACACGGTATGGGCCATGGAGCTGGGGCCTCCGTGCACGCTCACCACCATGGGATATTTCTTACCGGGATCAAAGTTGAGCGGGTAGAGCAGCCATCCCTGGATGTTGAAATCGTCGCTCGGCCAGTGCACGCTCTTCATCTGCCCCCACCCGGGCTTCAGGCCGGCATTGCGCGAGGTGATCTGCTTCCAGTCGCCCAGCGGGCCTGCCCAAATCTCAGGCGGTTTATCCGACGACTCCCAAATGGCCGCCGAGGTTTTGCCGTCAGTTGAAATGGAGATTATCGTTCCCCAGCCGTTGGCTGTTATCTGGCCCCGGTCCTGAAACACGGTTTCAATCTTGCCGCCGGCGACTTCCACAGTGGCAATGCCGCTGGTGCCGTCGACGTCCTCCCCGAACATGATCCTGGCGCCGTTCCGCATCCAGGTGAGCCAGTTGGCGGAGGCTTTCATTCCCGGAGTGATGTCGCGTGTCTCGCCGCCGCCGGCAGGAACAACAAAGATGTCGCCGCCGACCGCGGGCTCGTCGCTCATCAGCCCGGAGATAAATGCCACCGACTTGCCGTCAGGCGACCATGCCGGGTTGGCGATCTGCGAATCGATCGGAGGCTGGTAGATGGAGTTCATCGCGCCTCCGGCGGCGTCGATGGTGTAGATCTGCGCGATGTACCAGTTGTCATCGCCGTTGCCGTGAGCAGCAGTGGTGACAAAACGCTTGCCGTCAGGCGACCAGTCGTATTCATAAACGTACATGTCGGCGGGAGAGATCTGGCGCAGCTTACCTCCGGCGGCATCGATCAGGGACAGGCGCTGCTCGGTGACCGCCTCTTTGATCACGCCGGTCTGCGGTGTTTCTGCTACCAGCGGACCTGCGGAGCGCGTAGCGTTCTCAATAAAGAGGACGGCAATGGTCTTGCCGTCAGGCGACCAGCCGGGAGAGGCTAGAACTCCTTTTACGCTGGTCAACTTTGTCGCAGGCCCTCCAGCAGCCGGCGCGGCATAGAGCTGCTGCTGGCCGGCGCTCAGCGCATCGGAGAGGAAGGCAATGCGCTTATTGTCCGGCGACCAGGCGATGGAATCCTCGCTGTGGTGGCCGCCCGCCAACCCGGCGGTAATGCGGCGTGGCGTGCCGCCCTGGGCCGGAGCGAGGTAGACTGCCGTCTCGCCGGCCTTCGGTTCTTCCACCCAGGCTACCTGCTTGCCGTCGGGCGAGATGGCCACCTGCTTGAAGGTCTTGGCCGCGAACATGGTCTTGATCGCCTGATCGACCGCAGGACTGCTGCTCACCGTGGTCTGGGGCGCTTGTGCCGAACATAGCCTGCAGGCCTGGGCAAGAATCATTACGGCGAAACTGACGCGACGCACTACAACCATTGCCTGATGCATGACGACTCCGAGATGAGAATGTTCGAAACCACTAACGAACCACCTGAGCCCGCGGCGTTTATTGCGCTGCTTTCTCCAGATCGCCAGCCGCCGCATCCACTGCGGCCGCGTAGTCCAGCAGCGCCTGGGCTACGCGGGCAATCTGGGTTTCGGCTTCCTGGTAGCGCTTCTCTTCTATGCCTTCGCGAACGCCGGGCAGAGTCTTGGCGCCGTAGCCGGTGTAGAAGCCCGGAGCATAAATGAGGTGCTTGAACCAGGGACGCCGCGGCAGTCCCTGGTCGTTGGTGAGGCGGCGCTCGGTCTGCAGCAACTTGTCGTTGAGCGCGCGCAACGTTTGCGGCGAAGCGCCCGGACCGACGACAAAGGCCTTCATCGCCCGCGTGTAGTGTTCCGCGCTGCGATCGAGCACGGCCTGCGCGTTTTCCAGCGGGGCAAAATTGATGAAGGGCGGCACCTGCTCGCGCGGAGGCGCCAGCAGCGGACGCCGCGGATCGGACGTGGCCGTGTAGACGCCGTCGTCGAGATTGCGGTTGCGCTCGCTGATCTCCTCCTGCCGGTCCTTCAGCAGCGTCTTCAGTTCGTCGTCATATTTGTGGATGGTGTCGGCGAAGTCGCTGAAGTCGTAAGGCAGCACATCGGCGTCGGCGAAACGCAGCACCATGGTGCCTACGGTTTGAGCCAGGGCGCGGCCGTAGACGAAGTCGGTGTCGGAGAAGTGAGTGAACCAGTAGAAGTCGTCGTAGATGGAGTGATAAATCCCGCCTTCATCCTCGCCGCCATAGCCCACGTTCAGCGAGGCCACGCCGAGATGATCGATAAAGGCGGTGTAGTCGCTGCCCGATCCGAGCGGCCCGATGCGCAGATCAGGGCGGGTGCGGATCTCCTTGCGGTCCTGCCCCTGCTCCCGGCGGCGGATGGTGGTCGTGGTCAGGCGATGGGCCTGGCTGCGCTTCCACACCGAGATGTTCTTCTCCGGATCGGTGATGTCGCGGGCCACGGTGTTCACGAATTTCTCCAGCGAGTGCGAGCCTTCCACTTCCAGGTAACCGCGGCCGTTGCCGTCAGTATTGATGTAGATGGCGGCGTGCTGCATGAGTTCTTTGTCGTGATATTCCGCCCACTCGGTTGAGCCCAGCAGCATGGGCTCCTCGCCGTCCCACGCGCAATAGATAATGGTGCGCTTGGGCTTCCAGCCCTGCTTCACCAGTTCACTCAGTGCCCGAGCCTCTTCGAGCAACGCGATCTGCCCGGAGATGGGGTCCTCTGCCCCGTTGACCCAGGCGTCATGATGATTGCCGCGCACGATCCACTGGTCGGGCGACTCTGCGCCCGGAATCCTCGCGATCACGTCATAGACCGGCTTGATGTCCCAGTTGAACGTAACCTTCAAGCGCACTCTGGCCGGCCCCGGACCTGTGTGATACGGAATACCCAGACCGCCGCGCATGCCTTCCGGCACCATCGGGCCCTTCAGCGCCGCCAGGAGAGGTTTGGCATCGGCGTAGGAAATCGGCAGTGTAGGAATCTTTGTGAGTGTGGGGATATCTTTTAGCGCCAGCCGCTTCACGTCTCCTTTGGCCCCGGCGCCGGGCGTGGTGGGATCGCCGGGGTAGATGGGCATATCCATCACGCTGCCGCGCTGCACCCCGTTCTCGTTGCGCATGGGACCTTCGGGAAAGACGTCGTTCTGGAAGTAGCCGTCGTCGCGGGGATCGGAGTAGATGATGCAACCGACAGCGCCATGCTCGGCGGCGACCTTAGGCTTGATCCCGCGCCAGGAGTTGCCGTAACGCGCGATCACGATGGCGCCTTTCACGGAAACGCCGAGCCGGTCGAGTTCCTCGTAATCGTGCGGCAGGCCGTAATTCACATACACCAGCGGAGCGGTGACGTCGCCGTCGATGGAATATGCGTTGTAGGTGGGCAGCTGCTCGCTCTGCTGATTCGAAGTGGGATCGCCGGCGACCGGTGGCTCCAGCAGTTTGGCGACGTACCTGGTTGGTCCGATCATCTCCAGCACGCGTTCTTTCGGCGTGGGAAAGAGAACGTCAAAGGTTTCGATCTCCGCGTCCAGCCCCCAGGACTTGAATTGCGCCAGGATCCATTCGGCGTTCTGCTTGTCATAGGCCGAACCGACATGGTGCGGACGCGCGCTGAGCCGCTGCATAGTGTCGCGCAGTATTTTGGCGTCGGGAATTTTGCGGAACGTGGCTTCCAGGTCGCGTTCCGGACCTGAGCTGGCTGAGGTGAAGCCATATAAAGGTTCGTTCTGTTTGTCGGCGGCCGCGAGCGGCAGCAGGACCGGCAGGATCAGAAGGAGGGCGAAAAACACACGTCGGGTCACAAGGACTCCCATGAACAATCAACTCGAGCAGGAATTGTAAATGAGAGAAGCCACATGCGGCCCCTGTAGCCAGGGGTTCCAATACCGTTGAGAAGCGGTCCGCCAGCCTGGGTGTGTAACAATACACCCATGGCCGACTCCCGTGTTCCTATTGGAGCGCGTAATTACTTAACCTTTGCCGACCGCTACGCTGCGCTCGCACCAACCAAAGCTCACAATGCACTCTACGAGCGGCCTGCCATGCAATCTTTGCTTCCCGATGTGAAAGGGCTGCGTGTGCTCGACGCGGGTTGCGGTCCGGGTTTGTACTGCGAGTGGCTGGCGCAACAGGGAGCGTCGGTGACGGGCGTTGATGTGGTGGAACGCATGGTGGAGCTGGCCCGGGAGCGAACGCGCGGGCTCAAGGTGGAGCTTCGCGTCGCCAACCTGGAGGAGCCACTGGACTGGCTGGCGGACGCCTCATTCAACATCGTGGTCGCTCCGCTGGTGCTGGACAACATCCTGGATTGGCGAGGGCTGCTGGGAGAATTTCATCGCGTGCTGGTGAATGACGGCCTGCTGGTTTTTTCCATACAGCATCCGGCTTTCACCTGGATAAACTTTCATCCCGGCCGCGAATGCTATCTCTCCACGGAGCTGGCCAGCTTTTACTTTACCGGCTTCGGCGAGCCCCATCACTACGTGGAGTACTACCGCCGGCCGCTGGATGAAGCCTTCAACTCCGTGATCGAATCAGGATTTCGCGTCGATCGCGTGCTTGAGCCGCGTCCCTTGCCGGAGATGGAGCAGAGCGATCCCTGGCTCTTCCGGCGGCTCAACCGGACGCCTTCTTTCCTCTGCATCCGGGCGATTCGCGCTTAGGCGATGCTCACCTACCGGTCTCTACCAAGCCGACCCGCTCACACCCTCTGATAATCCGGACGCCACTCGGTAATGGCCTTCTTGATGGCGTTGCGATCCAGTTTCTCATCGAGAGCGCGCATCACCAGCGCCGTCAGTTCCCCGTCAGAGGCGAAGCGTAAAGCGATCAACTGCGAAGTGGAAAGCTCTCCAATGCGCGGCCGCAACGCTTCGGGCAAAAGCTGGGCCAGGCGCAGGCGCTCCTCCAGGCGAATGATCCGGTCCTGGGTTTTGGTGGCGTAGGCGCGCACCCGGCCGGCGGTGGCCAGCAAAGCCACGGAGATGAGAAGCAGCCATGCCCCAGTGAGGCTGGGATAGCGAAAGAGAAGGATTGCCACCACGATGATATTGAGCAGGAAAACCGGTACAAGGAGGAAATGGAACGACGGATCGAACTTGGTGTGATGGGCAAAGTTCTGCGGTTTCTCGCTCATGGGCTCCTCTGATGCGGCCACCGATTTTTAACCGAAGTAGATTACTTGGGCGGGAGGGGGATTCACAAATTAGCGTGGAACTTTCGCCGCTTTCGTGGTGTCATGTGCCTGAGGGGCATGGTCAGCCGGCGCCTGACTGGAGGCCATCATGATTCTGCGCGCACTGTTGTTGGCCCTGCTGGCCATTCCACAGGGTGGCACTGTCACTGGGACAATCCTCGATCGTGAAGGCAAACCGCTGGCCAACGGCCATGTGAAATACACGCACATCGCCGATTTCAGCAACACACCCGATAACCCCACGCCCATCAGCAACTCCGGGACAGGACGGGTTTACCAGACCAAAACTAACAAAAAAGGCGAGTTCACGATCATCGGCGTCCACGTAGGCATTTATCGGGTGGAAATCACCGATCCCGCCGGCGCCTTCCTCTATTCGGGCAGGGCGTACGTCGGGGACAATGCTGATGCAACCTGGTCCAATGTCCTGAACGTGAATTTATCGTCGCCCAGCATCGGCGACGCCGTGGTACGTGAACAAAACAGCATCGCCGCCCAGGTCAACCATATTATTCCCGACTTGCACACTGCGCTCGATGAGCACAACTGGACGCGAGCCACCGATTTGCTGCACCAGTTGCTCGCCCTCGATCCAGGGAAGTGGGAGTATTACCAGAACCTGGGCACCGTTCAGGCCAATCAGCAGCAATATGCCGATGCGGCCCAGAGCTACCAGAAAGCCATAGACCTGGAACAGAAAGCGTTGGCGGACAAGCCCGATTCAGAGCAGATCAGGAGCGACCTGACCGGCATAATGATCGCCGAAGCTGACGCGCTGCATCGCCTGAACAAACTCGATGAAGCAATGAAACTTTACGACCAGGCGGCGGCGCTGGCTCCTCAGCCGGCGATGGCGTACTTTCATGCCTGCAATGCGCAGAGTAACCGCGGCAGCATTACGGCTGCCATTGAGCTGTGCAAGAAAGCGATCGCCGCCGATCCTGCGCAGCCGGAGTACTACGTGACCCTGGGCGGCGCACAAAGCTCCTCTGGGAAGTACGACGACGCGGTACAGACTTACCAGGCCGGCGTGAAAGCCGCCCAGCAACGACTGGCAGCGAATCCCGACTCGGGGATCGCCAAAGCCGGCCTGGGGCAGATGCTGAACGCCGAAGGCAATCTCTACGCGCAGCACAACCAGTACGAACAGGCCATCGCAGCTTTTAACGAGTCGGCGAAAGTTTCATCGTATGCGGCCATGCCTCTGTTCAACGTCTGCGCGACCTACTACAACATGAATCGCGTGGATGACGCGATCGCCGCCTGCGACCAGGCCATCGCCTCCGATCCCGCCATGGCCGAGGCCTATTACATCAAGGCTTCGGCGCTCTTTGGCCGCGGCAAGCTCGATCACGGCAAGTACCAGGCGCCCGCCGGAACGCGCGAAACTCTCAACAAATACCTGGAGCTCTCGCCCTTCGGCGAACATGCCCGCTTTGTTCGCGAGATGCTGAACAAACTCGACTCCAACATCGATACCGGCTACAAGTCTTCCGCCAAGACCGGAAAGAAGTAGGGGAAAGCGGCAAACCCACGCAATCATTGGGCTGCATCGTCTCAAATCGCAAGGGTGGCTTCGCTCCACGATCTCGATCGCGTGTTCGTGGGGATTGTTCGGTATGTGCACCGTCTTCGGCGATCGGGTAATCTAAAGACCATGGCAAATCAAGCTGCGGTGTTTGGAGGAGGCTGTTTCTGGTGCCTGGAAGCGGTCTTCGATCGTCTGGCGGGCGTGCAGTCGGTGGAATCGGGCTACATGGGCGGAACGGTCGACAATCCCACGTACCGCCAGGTCTGCGGCGGCGACACCGGGCACGTGGAGGTGGTCCGCGTCACCTTTGATCCGCAAACAATCTCTTATCCTGAGCTGCTCGAAGTTTTCTTCGCCATCCACGATCCCACCACGCTCAACCGCCAGGGAAACGACATGGGTACGCAGTACCGATCGGTGGTTTTCTACGAGTCGGAAGAGCAGAGGCGCCAGGCGACAGAGGCCATCGCCCGGCTCAACGCTTCGCATGAGTTCCCTGACCCCGTGGTTACGGCCATTGAGCCGGCGACGAAATTCTTCGTGGCCGAGGACTATCACCAGGAGTACTACGCCAACAACTCCTACCAGCCCTACTGCCAGTTCGTGATCTCGCCCAAGGTAAAGAAATTTCAGGAAAAGTTCGCGAGCCGGATGAAGACCAAAGCGAGCTGATCATGCCCCCGCGTCTTCCCGCCGGCGACCAGCAGCTGGTACAGATCGTGGATGCCGCGCTGGCGGAGGCGGCGCGGAAGAGCGGGCCGTGGCTGGCCTGCCGTCCGGGATGCACGCAGTGTTGCCTGGATCCTTTTCCCATCAGCCAGCTTGATGCCGCGCGGCTGCGCCAGGGCCTGGCGCAGCTTACGAAAGGTGAGCCGGCGCGCGCCAAGCGGGTCCGCCGGCGCGCGCGTGATTTCGTCCGTCGCTTCGCGCCCGCCTTTCCCGGTGATCCCGACACCGGCATTCTCGATGAGAGCGCTGCCGGGCAAGCCCGCTTCGCCGATTTCGCCAACGACGAACCCTGCCCGGCCCTCGATCCCAGGACCGGGCTGTGCGATCTTTACACTTCGCGTCCCATGACCTGCCGGACTTTCGGTCCGCCCGTGCGTTCCGGACCCGACGGCGCGCTGGGGGTTTGCGAACTCTGCTACCACGGGGCCACGGACCAAGAGATCGCCGCGTGCGAGATGAAACCCGATCCGCAGAATTTGGAAGAGGAGCTGATCAGGGAAGCGGAAGAAGCCGACGGCGTTCGCGGCGAGACGATTGTGGCGTTTTGCCTAATTAGATGATCGTTTATGTTCCCGTCGAGAGTTCAGCGTCAGAGATCGGCGTTTCTGCAGCGTGATACCGCTCGGTTCGTCCCAGCTTGCCCAGGCAGCCCAGAGTGAAGAAGACGCCGGCGAAAATCAGGAAGACCAACAGGCGCAGGTCGTTGAGAGTGGATTCTGTGAGGTTGAAGAATCGTCCCAGCCGCCACATGGCCCAGCCGGCGAGTTGGGTAGGAACCACGGTCCAGATGGCAACATAGAACCAGGCTTTTTCCGCGCCTTCGCCGCTGGTGGAGCGGCGCGCGCGCGGCGTGACGTCGAGCACGGTGGCAAGAACCACCAGCGCTGCCAGCACGTAATAGAGGGTTACGTAAAGATCGGGGATCACCCAGCGGCGGATGAGGAAATAAGCCACCAGACCGATCAGGTTGATGCTGAACGGAACCAGCAGATCGATCCAGGCCGTGGTGTAGCAGATCACGCGATACCAGAGGTTGGGCTTGTCCTCGCCGTAATGAGTGATGTAGGGCTGCGGCTCGGCGCCGGGAAGGCGGCCCACGTAGGCGCGCCAGGCGCAAACGGCGGTGACAATCGCCAGCCAGATCCAGTGGCGGCGGTCGGGACCGTGGGCGTAAAGGTCGGCCGTCAGATTTCCGGGCAGAATCCAGAAGGCCCAGATCCAGATGGGAGCGTGCAGTACGCGGTAATAGCTTTTGTTGCGCTCGCGCGCAACCACCTTCTTCATTCGTTAAGCTCCGTCGCTCATTCTAATCGAACGGGATTCTGCGGGGGCCGAAAGCCACAACTCTGAGGTCAGCTCTCGTCCCAAGCCTCCACCAGCAACCACTCATCGGGGCGGCACTGGCCGGCGGCTGCGTGGTCAATCACCGTCTTTCCCTCCCACTTTCCGGTGAGGATGTCCGATCCTCCGGCAACCCAGGTTGGCCTCACTTCCGGCGGCGCTTCAATAATGTTGGGAACGAGATGCCTGGCGGTCACAGTATAGCGGCAGGGATAGCCATTGCCGCCCAGGTCGATGGCTTTCCTGGCTTCGACCAACTCATCAATCCATCTGAGACCTCGCCAGCCGGCCTGCCACACGGCCACACGCACGCCTTTGGCAGAGTCGACTGCAGCAGGCGCGCTGCCGTCGTTGGTCTGCCGGTAAACGCTGATGTGCCAGCCAAGCAAACAGGCATTCTCCGCGACGCCGAAGTGTGCCTCAGTATACAAATCAGCCGCCCGACCTGCCGCTTTTCTGTACAATGTTGGCCGCGAGAGTCCGCCAAAAATCGCCGCCGGAGGCTCGATATGAAGACCAGGCTAGCCGCACTTTCCATGGCAACTTTGACCGTGATGCTGATCGCGGCCGCGCTGACTGGCTGCAGCCAGCAATCCCCCGCCAACTTTCAGAAGCAGTTGCAGGAGCAGCTGATCAAAGCCAAGGCGGGCGATGTGATCGAGGTCCCCGAAGGCAAGTTCCAGTTCGACCGCACGCTCTCGCTGACGGCCGACAAGGTCACCATACGCGGCAAAGGCATGGACAAGAGCATTCTGTCGTTTGCCGGGCAGAAAGAGGGCGGATCGGGGCTGCTGGTGAAAGCCAACGACTTTGTCATCGAAGACATGGCGATTGAAGACAGCGCGGGCGACGGCCTGACCATCCAGGGCGGCAGCAACATCACCGTGCGCCGGGTGCGCGTGGAGTGGACGCGCGGTCCCAACGGCAGCAACGGCCCGTACGCCATCTATCCCACCGAATGCAAGAACGTGCTGGTGGAAGACTCGGTGGCCAAGGGAGCGTCGGACGCGGGCTTTTATATCGGCCAGTCGGACATGGTGGTGATGCGCCGCAATCGCGCCGAATTCAACGTGGACGGCTACGAAGTGGAAAACGCTCAGCACGTGGACGTCTATGACAATGTGGCCACGCACAACACCGGCGGCCTGGGCGTATTTAACCTGCCCAGCCTGCCCAAGCAGGGTGGGAAGCTGGTGCGCGTCTTTCACAACCAGATTTACGACAACAACACGGCGAACTTCGCGCCTAAAAGCCTGGGCGCCATCTATCACCTGCCCACCGGCACCGGCATGTACGTGATGGCCATCAACAATGTGGAGGTTTTTGAGAACAAGATTCACGACAACAACACCACCAACCTCTACGTGATCGCCTACAACCCCAGCCTGGGCGAAATCAAAGACGCGCGTTACAGTCCGTTCTCAGGACAGGTTTACATTCACGACAACGAGATTTCCGGCGGCGGAAAATCTCCCGACGTGCGCCAGGATGACGTGAAGGCGCTGAGCACGGTGCTGGGCGGCGCGCTGCCCGACGTGCTCTACGACGGCGTGGTCGATCCCCAGGTTCGCGCTGCGAAGAAGGGCCCGAACCCGGCGCAGATCTGCATCGCCAATAACGGCGATTTCAGCTTCCTGAACTTTGACGGCGGAAACGGATTCAAACATCCGGTGAAAGACGTGAAGGTTTACAACTGCTCGCTGCAGCCGCTGGAGGCGGTGAGCATTCCCCAGATCCCGGCCCCGGTCTCCGCTCCTCATGCCGGAGGGCAATAGCGGTTGCCCTTCCGGGATTTCTTTTAGGGTTCTGAATTGACTGGCTTCAGGCAAATTGTTGGCCGCGAGAGAGCAGCCCTGCTAACGATCCTGCTCGCAACTTTCTGCGCCGGCTGCGGCCGGCAAGCTCCGGTGAAGTCGTTCCCTGAGGAGCCGTTTCCGGAAAAACTTTCGCAATGGAATTTCTTCGCCGGGCATGCTCCCGAGCTGCGTCCGAACAGCGGCGTGCTGCCCTACGATCTCAACACTCCGCTGTTCTCCGATTACGCGGCGAAATATCGCTTCGTATGGATGCCGCCGGGAACCTCGGCGCAATATCGCGAAGACCAGGTGTTCGACTTCCCTATCGGCACAGTCTTGATCAAGAGCTTTGCTTTTCCAGAAGGGACAGGCGTCAAAGAAAAGCTAATCGAAACTCGCCTGCTGGTACACACGAAGATCGGGTGGGTGGGGCTGCCCTACGTCTGGAACGAGAAGCAGACCGAAGCTCGGCTGCAACTGGTGCCCGATCCCGTGCCCATCAGCTACTCGGATGCTGCAGGCAAGAGGCACGACTTCACGTACTTGATTCCCAACGCCAACGAGTGCAAGCAGTGCCATGAGAATTCGCGGGTGATGCTGCCTATAGGTCCGAAGGCGCGCAATCTCAACAAGGATTACGCGTATGCCGACGGCACAGCCAATCAACTGGCGCGCTGGATCGCCGTGGGATATCTGCGTGGCGCGCCCGCGCCGCCTGCGGTTCCGCGAGCCGCCAGATGGGACTCGGCTGACAGTGGAACCCTGGAGCAGCGCGCGCGAGCTTACCTTGACAACAACTGCGCGCATTGCCATCAGCCGGGAGGCAGCGCGGGCTATACGGGATTCGATCTGCGTCTCAATGCGGATGCGGCCTCACTGGGCGTGTGCAAAAGCCCAAATTCTGCCGGACGGGTGGGCACGCTGATCTACGACCTGGTGCCGGGAAAACCCGAGGAATCGATTCTGGTGGCGCGCATGGAATCCATCCGGCCGAAAGAGATGATGCCGCAGATCGGGCGCAGTGTAGTGCATGAAGAAGGCCTGGCCCTGGTGCGCGCATGGGTCGGATCAATGTCGGCAAGCGGAGCACCTTGCGCCCGGCCCTGAGGAAGTCTTCGGCATTTCACTCCAGCAGCTCCGGCCGGCTCGGGAAAAATCGAAAGCTGCACAATTCTGGCGGTCATCAGGAGCAAACCCGCGGCCAGCCATTTCTATCTAAGTTCGCAGCGCCACTTCCGACTAACTTGCGGGCCCCGCTTAAACGGCCAAAAAATATTTAGGAGGAAGTAAATGAAGAAGTTGTCATTGATCACAGCAGTTCTGTTGCTCTCGTGTGCGTGGGCGGTTGCTCAGACCAGTCCGTCAACAACCGATAGCTCCCAGAATCCCAGCAGCACGCAGCCGAGCACGCAGAATCCGACCACGACCAGCCCGAGCACGACTTCACCAACGGCGCAGCAGCCCGACACTTCGGCCGCGTCCAGCACCGGCAATGAGAAAGGAAACGCCATTGAGGGTTGCCTGAACGGTTCCGCGGGCAGTTTCACTCTGACGGATGCCGCCGGCACCAAGTACCAGCTCGCCGGTGATACTTCCAAGCTATCTGACCACGTCGGACACGAAGTCAAGGTGTGGGGCGATACGTCCAGCGCCAGCGCGTCCGCAACGACCGGATCGACCACGTCTACCGCAACTTCGGAGCCGACGTTGACCGTAAAGAGAGTGAAGATGGTTTCCTCGACCTGCTCCAACAAGTAGATCTTTTCTCGTTACTGGTTGATAAAACTCAAGGCTCCCGATGCGAACCTGCGCCGGGAGCCTTAATCTTTTGCGCGCCCGATTCCGTCGCCCCGACCCATTACTTGACTCCGGCACTATGCGCGCCGTAGACTCCGTGGCGCTTCCCGTCCCCGCCGCTATTCTGCGATTTAAATGCGCAACGGCGCGACGGCGCCTGTTTAATGTCCTGTTGAGGCCCTGTCATGCGGCACGCCAGCAACTGCCGTAACTACACACAACGAGGAGGACGCCGAGATGACACTAAAGCGGACGCTGATTCTGCTTGCTGTGAGTTCAACACTTCTGTGCCTGGAAATGAGGGCGCAAATGCTGCCTAATCCTTACGGTCCGCCGGTCAGCCTGGACAATGCCAAGAAGGCTGCAGCGGCAGCCCTGGCGGAGGCGGCCAAGAATAAGTGGAACATGGCCGTGGCAGTGGTCGATCCCAACGGCTTCCTGGTCTACTACGAAAAAGCCGACAATACGCAGCTGGGCAGTGCCGATGTGGCTATCGCCAAGGCGCGCTCCGCGGCCCTGTTCAAGCGCCCCACCAAGGCCTTCCAGGACGCGTTGGCCGCAGGAGGCGCGGGCCTGCGCATCCTGGGTTTGACGGGCGCCGTGCCGGTAGAGGGCGGGATTCCCCTGATTGCTGACGGGAAGATCATCGGCGCGATCGGCGTCTCCGGCGACACCAGCGATCACGATGGCCAGTGCGCCACCGCGGGAGCGGGAACGATTAAATAATCCGGAAGGAATCGCGTAGATCAGCGGCCGGGGGCAGAAAGAGCGCGCCTCCGGCCTTTATGTCTTCATGGTCGCGCCCGGGCTTATCGGCGCAGTTCGGATGTGTCCTGGCTGTGGGGTAGCGAGCCGGGATCGCGCTCCAGCATCTGATAGGCCTGCTGGATGGTGATGGAATCGGGAACCCTGCGCCAATCGGTCCGCGACTGCTTTTGCTTCCGGGTAATGGTCTTGAAGATGACCGCGCGGCCCACCATGTTGACCTCTTCGGAAACCACGTCCCAGTGACCGTCGCCGACATCTTTCTGCCTGACGCAGAAGGTCCCGCCCTTGTTCAGGTGGCCAAGCAGGCCCCAGCCAAAGTTGACGTCTTCAAACAGCGTACCGTCGATCCCGGCCAGCCGCATCGAGTCTCGCTCGATCCACAGTATGCCCTTTAAGGATTTGTAGACCTTGGCCTCGAAGTTAGGCGGATCAAAATGCGGGTTGGGAACGAAAGCCAGCTTGACCAGGCCGTTTTCTTCTCCGGCATACCTGAAGTTGAACGCCTCAGGAATCAGGCTCAGCATCTGGCGGGCTTTGACGCCGTCTTCTTTCTCGCGCTTTTCGTGGCGGGCGCGCTCATCGGGATCGCTGATCTGTTGCTGCATTCGCTCTTCGTCGGTTTCGCGCTCCTGGGCGTTGAGCGGCTTGCCCCACAACAGGAGAGTTTTCGACAGCTGGCCTTCGTGGGTTTCGATCACATCGCGGTCGACGTTGTTTTTGTCGTCTTCGCGATGGAGGCGATAGCGCCATAGAGTCTGGTCATGGTCCTGCTCTTCCAGTTCATGCCGTATGGCCTGATGGACAAACTGGTTGGGATCTGACGGCAACGGAGGCGGTTGAGAAGTGGCTTCCTGGGATTCACGGACCGGCGCAGTTGCGGACGAATTCTGAGGCAGGGCCACCGGAGAGATCGCGCCCATCAACACCATCGCGGCGAATAAGGGCCCAGGATGCATGAATGGTTCGATGCAGGGCTGCTGGCTGGCGAAACAACCAGCACCGTATATGGCTATCTTATCAGAGCTCGGCGGCTACTCGGGCCGGCCAGGCACGCATCGTCCAACCCGCAGAACAAGAGGCGGCTCAGAGAGCCGCCGCTTGCGTCTCGACCGATGAAAATCACAGCTTCCTGTGGAGGCTGAAGGCCACTGCAACAGACCGAGCCGTTGTTCCCCTGGGTGCCGGTCTCGGCCCACCGCCGGTGGACGTTTTCCCGCCGGCCGAGCATTTACTTTTAAGCAAACGTATGGCCAATCATCCCGGCCGAAGAAAAGCAGTTTTTATGGCGTAAGGCCCCAATAAAACAGCGACTTAGGCAATATAATTCTTGTTATCTATTTAGTTAATAACAAAACCGCAGCCAGCACAGCAAAGTTGGGTATGGCGCTGCCCTCTGTCAGCATCAACTTGCCTCAGAGACGCACACCCACGGTAACTATTTTTTGCCTTGCCAGCGGGCTACACTACGAAAAACCCAGAGTTATCGCGGCAGGAATGGATTTTCACGAAGGCTGCGGAGAGGCTCTGACAAAAAATTTGATTGCATCGACTTTCCTCGCCGGAGCTAATCCTTACGCGAAAAAGGGCGATGACAACGTTAAGGAAATCAACAGAAAAGGTGCAAAATGTGGAAAGCGCGTCCTGAAGACAACCGCCTGCCGTTAAACAACCCTCAACCTGCCTCAGCGACCGCCAGCGCGGCACCCACCGCTGCTCCGGCCGTCAAGGAAACCCCTAAATTTGCCCCTGAACCCCTGCGCGGGGATGTGGGTCACATCGGAAAATCGGTGGTCATTCGCGGGGAGCTCACGGGCAGCGAAGACCTCTACCTGGATGGCGAAGTCGAAGGCACGATCAACCTGCGCGATCACAAGCTGGTGATCGGTCCCAACGGCAAGATCAAGGCCGCGATCACGGCACGCGATATCGTGGTGCACGGCAAAGTGGAAGGCAATATCGGCGGCAGTGAGCGAGTGGAATTGAAACGCTCTTCGAGCCTGAGCGGCGACATCACCACGCATCGCATCGTGATCGAAGACGGAGCGCTCTTCAAAGGTGCGGTCGACATCAAGGAACACGCGCAGGAGCACAAGACTGAGACGCGCAAATCCTCGAACTCAGGTTCACACCTGAATTCCGGAAGCACTCTCGGCGCGCCGGTGCCGGTGGGAGCTGGAGCGGGCCAGGGTTCCTTTTTGGAATCCAAATAGAGTACAGTAAGGGAGCGTGAGCTCCAGTCACAGTTTTATGCGATGGTTCCGCGGCGCTGCCGCTACTCCGGCCAAGCCGGAGGCGAAGGCCAATGCTGCGCCGCGAACTTCGCGCCGCTGCATCGGGCTGGGCGAGTTTACCCGCGAGCTCAAGGGCAGCGAAGACCGCAAGCTTGCGGTGCTCGATCTGGGCCCTACGTCGCCGGCCAACATCGCCTTCCTCACGGACCGCAACGTGCGCGCCTACCATGAGGACATTCTCCGCTGCGCCCAGGAACCTTCCCTGTACGTGAAAAAGGAAGACGGCAAAACCGCTCTCGATCTCGCCGCCTTTTTCGCGGAAAATCTCGCTTATCCGGACGCGCATTTTGACGCGGTTCTGTGCTGGGACGTGGCGGATTATCTTCCCGAGGAACTAGTAAAACCGGTAGTGGAGTCGCTATACCGGGTGCTGAAACCCAAAGGGACGCTGCTGGCCCTGTTCCATACCAAGGACGCCGGCCCCAACGCCCCCTATTATCACTACCATATCGTCAAGCCCGACACGCTGGAGCTGGAACAGGGATCAGGGTTTCAGGTGCAACGGATTTTCAACAACCGCCACATTGAAAACCTGTTTCGGGATTTCTCCTCGCGAAAGTTCTTCCTGGGCCGCGACAACCTCCGCGAAGTGATCGTGGTTCGCTGAACCCTGCACGAATGTAATTTCTACCAATCCGCGACCAAACCCAAGGGAACCGTCGACCCTATAAGTGGTATCTACATGCCCAATATGGCATGGTTCATGGCTGGCGAGATTGGACGACGCTCTTAACCCACGGTTAAGGGACCTCGAATAGCATCGATTTAGTCTATTTAAATCAACCGTTTAGCAAAATACGCAAGATTTTACTTCAGTCCACATTCTTTGGGTAACAGATTGCTTTTGCTATTCCCCGCGAGCCGTTTGCAACCTAGACCCCGCCGGGGACAGAAAAGAGGCTGAACTCAATGGCAAGCAGTTTCCCAGGAACCATGAATCCAACGGCGTTGCTTTTCCCCGCCGTGGAACGCCAGGCGATCGACTACAGCGCTATCTACACCGAACATTGTCACCGGATCTATTCCCTGGCATTTTGGCTGACCGACAACGAACTGCTGGCTGAGGAGCTGTCCAAGAACACGTTCCTGCGAGTATTTGCCGGCGAGCAGACGGAGCCTCATCACGTTGACCGGGCTTTTCTTACTGAAGTGCGGGAAAATTTCGCGATCGGAAACCTGACACTGAGCGTAACGCCGTCGCAGGCGCAGGGCGTGCGCGCCAACATCAAGCGGGTCCACCTGGAGCGCGCGGTTGTCCAGTTACCCGCCACCGAGAAACTGATTTTCCTTTTTCACGACGTCGAAGGTTATGCTCACGAGCGCATCGCGCGGTTGCTGGGCATCAGCGAAAACGAATCGCGCAACGGTCTGCACCAGGCCAGACTGCAGGTTCGCGAGCTGGTCGCGCAGGAATTGTAACTAGCTGACTCTCCTGGTTCTTCTTCTTGCCCCTTGCTCTGCAAGGGGCTTTTTTCTTAGGGAATGTCGAAATCGGGAAGGCGCAAGACTTAATATTTCTATCGAAGTGTATATTTATGTTAATTTTGCGATTCTTCGCAACTTTTTACGTTCTATTTCGTCTATTTTGATAACAACATACGCAGTACCCCCACGTGGGCGTCGCCCCTATACCGGCGCCCACTTTCCTTTTGCCCACAGAGTCTAGTCCAGCCTCACTGAAATAGAAACTTTATTTATTTTGTCGCGGAGGAAAATGCTCACCGATGCCTTGACGCAGGAATCATTCAAGCCGAGCGTCCCGGTGGCGCACAGGCCTGAAGGCAACGTAAAAGATAGGCGTCTGTTCTAATTTCACTGGACTGAAAAAGCACTCATCGAGGATTAGTTGAGAACTTCATTGGACGGAGGTTGGGGCGACATGGACTGGAAAAAAGGCTTGATTTACGGATCGTTTGCTGCAGGCGCGATTCTCTTCATCACCGGCCGCCGCCCCGCGGGCATGGCTGTTGCCGGCCTCGGACTGGCGACACTGATCGCCGAACATCCGGACAAATTCGAAGATCTCTGGCACCGCATGCCCGACTATATCGACAAGGGCGGCAGGCTGCTGGACCGAGCGGCAAGCCTGATCGAGCTGCTGGGCCAGGAAGGCAGGGCCGGCGTACGCAACATAGCCAGCCGGTAGGCCAGCCCGCAAGTCATTTGGGCTGTAGACCTTTAGGACGCAACACCATCAAGCGAGCGTGGTATTCTGACAAAGCCGCTTTGTCTCCGTGACTCTGAAGACCTGCAAGCAGGAGACAAGAATGCATTTCTCCCCCTCGACTCGGCTGCGGATCGGGCAATGGATACTGGTTGTGCTGCTTACGGCAGCGGCCTGGGAGATCGCTACAGCAACGCTTACGCGCTTACCGCTCCCCGCCGGAGTCTTCTTTGCGGCAGCCGCCGTAGTGGCTTCCGCGGCTGCCGGTTTGCTGCCGGGCCTGGGCGCCGCTGTCCTGAACAGCCTGGCCCTCCTTCTTTTCTGCTATTTCCACCCCGGGGCAGGGACTCCACGAACGGTTGAACTCTGGTCGCTCTTGCTGGCCAGCGTGGCCCTGATGATCGGCTATGCCCGCCGCCGATGGCTCGCGGCAGAGTCCCGAGCCGACAATCTGGAGGACGACCTGGCGCAGTTGCGCGACGAGCTGGATGCACAGCGCGCCGACCTTAAGCGCTTCCATGACTTCAGCGTGACGCTCTCCAGCAGCCTGGAGCTGCAGCGGCTTTTGAATGACATCCTGGGCGCTATCGCGACACTGCAGAAGACCGATCTGGCGTTGCTCCTGCTCCTGCCCGAATCTTCCAGCAAAATCCTGCAGGTGGAGACCTACGCCGGTTTCAGCACCGGACAGGTCAAACTGTTTGGAGAGTTTCCGGCCGCCCTTTTCTGCTCGCAGCGCAAGCTGGTGATCCCGGACCTGGATGCGCCGGGCACCTACTTCCCTTTCATGGAGGCTGCGCGACAGGTTGGCTTCCGCGCGGTGTTCAGCTCACCCATCATCAACGGCCGCGGAGAAGCGCTGGGGGCAGTGGCGACATTTTTCCGGCAGCCACATACGCCGTCAGAGCGGCAGTCGCGTGCGGTGGAACTCTACGCGCGACAGGCGGCCAACGCGCTGGACAATGCGCGGCTCTACCGCAGCTCACTGGACACGCTGGCGGTGGAACGGCAGCGAAGCGCGGTACTGCGCTCACTGGCCGAGGCTTCACTGCAGATCAACTCGACTCTCACCATCGATTCCCTGTTGCGCATCATCACCGACCAGGCGCGGCAGATCGTGGCCGCGCGCCAGGCGTTTACCACGTATTTGCCCGGCGGCGATCCCAACCGGAGCATCACCTGCACTTCCGTGGAGCAGGGCGAAGAGATTCTGCCGTTCTCGAACGAGCGCTCGGAGATGTTCATGCTGGCCTGCAGCCTCAACCAGCCGGTGCGCATCACTTCAGCAATTCAAGGCAATCTCGCGTGGCGCAACATGGTCAAAAGCCATGAGGCCGCTCGCGCCGGCTGGCTGGCGGCGCCGCTGCTGACTCGCGACGGCCGAAACCTGGGACTGATTCAGCTGTCGCGCAAAATTCACGGTGAGTTCAGCGAAGACGACCAGGCGATTTTGGTGCACCTGGCGCACATGGCCTCCGTGGCCCTCGACAACGTGCGCCTGTATCGCGAGGCGCAGGAGAAGATCGCGGAAACCAAGCGGGCCCAGGAAGCGCTGCAACGCAGCAAGGAGAGCATGCAACTGGCACAGCGCTGCGTGGGCATCGGGATATGGGAGTGGGACCTGCAGAGCGGAAGGCTGGCCTGGTCGGAAGAGGTCTGCCGCATGCACGGGATCGAGCCTGCCGGGTTCGATGGAAGATACGAGACCTGGATGGAGAGCATTCACCTGGACGACTCCTGGCGGGTTCAGGCGTCGCTGGGCGAGGCGCTCAACAAAGGCGGCGACTCTGAGGTGCAGTACCGCGTGAGCCTTCCTGACAAGAGCCTGCACTGGCTGGAGCTACGCGGACAGACGATCGCGATGGGCAACACCCCGGTGCGCATGCTGGGCGTGGCCATCGACGTGTCTTCACGAAAATTGGTCGAAGATGCGCTGAGACGGTCGGAAAAGCTTGCCGCTACCGGGCAGCTGGCGGCCAGCATCGCGCATGAGATCAACAATCCGCTGGCGGCCGTGACCAACGTGCTTTATATCGTGAGCACGCATCCCCACATGCCGGCTGACCTCAAGGAACTGATGCGCACCGGAGAGCGAGAACTGGAGCGGGTAATCCACATCACCAAGCAGACGCTGGCTTTTTACCGCGAAGTCAGTTTGCCGGTCATGACCTCCGTCCCCAGCCTGATTCACGAGGTGCTGGACGTTTACAGCCGGAAGATCGCGGCCAAGAGCATCAGCGTGGACAGACAATTCGATAGCGCGGAGGACATTCGCGCTTTTCCCGGAGAACTCCGCCAGGTGTTCTCCAACCTGCTGCTTAACTCGGTGGAAGCAGTGGCGGACTCAGGCAAGATCGTAATCCGCGTGCGGCCGGCGAAGGGAGCCAACAGCGAGGCGGGACTGCGCATTACGATGGCCGATAACGGCCCCGGCATTGCCCCGGAACATGTTTCGCGAATCTTCGAGCCATTCTTCACCACCAAAGAGGCCAAGGGCACCGGCCTGGGACTGTGGGTGAGCCAGGGCATCGTGCAGAAACATCGCGGCTCGATTCGTCTGCGAACCAGTGTGGATGGAGCGCGTCATGGAACCTCGATTGCGGTCTTCATTCCTTACGATCGTGAAGGCGGACAGGGCGACGGCGAGATGGTGGCGGAGTCTTCAGGGTCATCGGCCAGGAGCAGCGCTGCGTAGCGATGATAGCGCTCAGAATCGCGCAGGCTCCTGCCCTATTCCAGAAAAGCTGACGTTTCCTTGAGGAACACGTCCAGCTGGTCATGGTGGACCCAGTGGCCGGCCTTGGGGACCCTCACCAGCTTGCAGTTGCGTATGGCTTTCACGCGGGGATCGTTTTCCGGAACCGGAGCAAAACTTTCCAGACCCCAGAACAAGAGCGTGGGCGCGGTGATCTGGCCGAAGACGTCAGAAGCGTCGGCGATGCTGTGACCGTAGGGCGAGAAGGCGCGCACGTAATTATCGAACTTCCACACCAGCGATCCTTCGCCCACCCAGTTGGTGCCGTGCAGAGTCAGGTGGCGGGCGACTTCGTCGGAAAGCCGCGGGTTAGCTTCCTTCATGCGCGCCATGGCCGCCTGCAGGTTGGGATAGCTGTGCGGCATGCGCTTCTCAATGCCGCGCACGTTCTCGATCCATCCGCGCAAACGCTGCGAAGCCGGCGCGTGCACGCGGTGCGTAGGCGGCAAACCGATTCCTTCAATGGATACAGCTTTGGAGACACGGTCGGGATAGATCCCGGCGTAGTGCAGCACGATGATCCCGCCCAGCGAGTGGCCGATCAGGCGAAGGGGAAATTCGTGGATGATATCGAGCAGCGCGGAAAGATCGAGCACGTGCTCCACCAGGCCATAGGTGGCGCCGGGAGCCCAGGCGCTGTTGCCGTGGCCGCGCAGATCAAGGGCGTAAACGTGATAGTGCTGGCATAGCGAGCGGGCAACCCAGTCCCAGCTGCGGGCGTGGTCCAGCCCGCCATGCACCAGGACAACCGCGGGCTTGCCATCCTGCCCGTAATCCCAGAACTGCAATTTCAAACGGTCGGACAAAAAGAAGTGGGAGACTGGTTCCATGAGTGTGAATCATTCTAACGGGAGTTGTGGAATTTTCACATCGCCGCGAATGGGAAGATGTGCCGCCCCTGCGCGATCTTAGCGGGCGTGGGGCATGGCGAGCTCCGGCCCGCCGCTCAGGCCCGCGATTCGTCGCGCTGGAAGCTGCTTTCGCGGATGACCTGGGCGACTTCCATCTTGTAGTAGAGGTACCACTTTTGGCGGCCGGCGCTCTGGGCGGCGCGGTGACGGACCTGTTCCCGCCATTGGCGCAGAGATTCTTCATCTCGCCACCACACCATCGTCAGCCGTTCGCCGTCCGCCGCCTGATAGCTCTTCACGTCAATGAAGCCGGGATTCTCTTTTACCAGAGCCTCCATTTCGGCGTTCATGGATTGATAGTCTTCGCCTGCCTGATCGGTGAGCCGGGATCGAAAGGTGATGATCAACATGAATGTAGGGTACGCTCCCGGAATTTTGGATGTGCGGACGAACCGGGCCGACGCAAAAACGTTGAAACGGTGAAGATGCTAAACGCCAAACAGATTCGGGCGGAGCTTGTGATAGTTGTTTTCCTGGGCCCAGAGATTAAGCGAGACGGTAGCCAGCTCATCCACCACCGGCACGGCGTGCCCGTTCTTAGTGAGATCGATGGCCTTGAGGTAGGTCTGGCAGGTGTCGCAGGCGTCGATACGAACATAATCGAATTCCTGCGCGGAGAATACCGGAAGATGGTCTTTGTTCTCCTCCCCACAACTGGGGCAGACCACGCGGCGGTAGGTCCACTCGGTGGCGCAGAGCGAACAGAGGAGGAAGCGCTTGGCGCCGTCGCCTTCCTGCCGGAGGATCGCCAGTTGCGGTTGGGATCCGCAAAAAGGGCATACGGAAGGCGAGCCTTCGTCGGGCGTATTGTTTTTGGAGGCCAGGAATTCCGCATACGGCTGCAGCAGGGCCTGGGCAAAGAATGCGTATTCGTCGGCGAGGTCCTGCGGTTCCACCTGGTGCTGCCACACGCTATCCAGCAGCGAGAGGCGTTCTTCCCTGGCATCCTGCGCCAGCTCAGCAGCAGCCTTAACCAGCGGCGGCGAACCGGCTTGTTTTACCAGCGCGATCAGCTCGGGGAAAAACGGCAGCAGCGCCGGGACGTCGTGTTCGCGCGCGGCGGACAGTTTTTCGAAAACGCTCTTCTGAAAACGAGCGAGCTGCTGATAGAAAATCAGCAGCTCGGAAGCAGCGGGGTATTTTTGCGAGAGCTCACCGGCGCGTTTGATGCGCCGGTCCCAGGAAAACGGCAAAGGTTAATCGGCTCCTTTGGATCCCGCCGGGTAGACGCTTTCCCGGTCTTCTCGCAGCACCTGGTCGTACCACAGACGGTGATGGGCCTTGGCCCAGCTGATGGGAACGCGTCCCCAGAGGATGCCGTTCAATCCGCCGGACACGAAGAAAACTCCCATGTAGACGTGGATCATGAAGGCGGCGATGGTTACCAGCGCACCCACCACGTGGAGGAAGACAATGATGGGGAGCAGCCAGTGCAGGTTCCGGGGAATATACTCCGGGAACCACATGACGACGCCGGTGACGATCAAGATCAGCGCGCCGTAAAACATGGCCCAATAAAACTGCTTTTGCCCGGCGTTAAAATGGCCGGCCGGCGCCAACCTCTCGTCGTGGTTGGTGACATAGTTCTTGACCCCTTTTTCCCACTCCTTGTCCTGAGGCGTAATCTTCATATCCCGGCCCCAGATGTTGTGCATCCACAGGACGGAGACAAAGAAGATCAGGCCCACCCAGGGATGCCAGAAGCGGATGGTGCCGCCTCCGCCGAGAACGTAAGCCAGCCAGTACAGGTAGGGAGTGAACAAGGCCAGGCCGGTCAGCAGCAGGTAGACGTAAGACACGCCGGCGAGCCAGTGGGACATCCGCTCTTTCAGGCTGTAGCGGACGATCTCATCCTCGCGGAGATCGGTGCCATGACGAACAATGATGTTGCTCATCGCTGACTAGTCCTCCCTTCATCGGTCTTTTCATCCACCGGTTTCGGTCCGTAGCGCACGTAGTGGCCGAACAGGGCGGCGAGGCCGAGGAACATTCCGAAGCCGCCAATCCACTTCAGCGGGCCTTTCCAGAGCTTCACGAACATTGGCACCCTGGGATTAGCCGGCAACCCTCCGTACTTCTCAGGTTCTCTGGCATCGCCAAGTACATAGACCACATGCGTGCCGCCAATACTGCCGTAGCTTTCGTCCCCGTTGCCGGGGTCGTAGACTCCGGCGTGCTGCCATGAAGTGTTGGCCTTGAGCTGGGCCACACGCTTGTTGGCCTCAAACAGCATGTCTTCCTTGCTGCCGAAGTGCAGGCAGCCGGTGGGACAGGACTTGATGCAGGCCGGCTCCAGGCCCGCGCCCACGCGGTCAGAACACAGCGTGCACTTGTAGACCTTCTTGGTGGCGGTATCGAACTTGGGAATGTTGAACGGGCAGCCGGTAACGCAGTACTGGCAGCCGATGCAGTTGGCCTGATTGAAGTCGACGATGCCGTTGGTGTACTGAACAATGGCGCCATCGGCGGGACAGGCGATGAGGCAGCCGGGCTCGGCGCAGTGCATGCACTGGTCCTTGCGCATGAGCCAGCTTATGTTGCCGTCATTGTCGACCTGCTCGTTAAAGCGGATCAGATTCCAGAAATTCCAGGCCGTATCCGGCATGGTCTGGTAGTTGTCGGCAAAGGTGGTATCGCGGAACGCATAACCGTTCCACTCCAGGCAGGCGACCTCGCAGGCCTTGCAACCGATGCAAGTGGTGGTATCCACCAGCTTGCAGACGTCGTAATCGCGCGAGACGCCCCGGCCGGGAGTTCCGCCGCGGTGTCCGGAGATCGCTTTCACTTCCAGTGTTCCGTTGCTCATGGCGTATCTCCTCAGGCCTTCTCGATTTTCACCAGAAAGCCTTTGAACTCTGGTGTGTAAGCGTTGGGGTCGGTGACCGTGGGCGAAAGCAGGTTGGCGGGGGTGCGCTGGCCTGGATCACGTCCATCGGGAATGCCCTTGTAGCCCCAGTGGATCGGTATGCCGACCTGGTAGACCTTGTTGCCGGCGATGGTCATGGGCTTGATTCGCTGCGTGACCATGGCGCGGCAGTAGTAGCTGTTGCGGATGCTCGAGACCTTCACCTTGTCGCCGGCTTTCAGGCCCAAGTCATTAGCAAGTTCAACCGGCATCTCCACGAACGGCTCGGGAACCAGCTGAGAGTTCATGCGATTGTTCTTGGTCCAGTAGTGATAGTGTTCGGTCAGCCGGTAGGTGGTGCAGACGATCTTGTAATCGCCGCCGGTCTGCGCGTATTTGTCTAACGGCGTCTTGTACTTCTTGACCACCGGGCTATTGGACTGATTGGGATGGAGTGGATTGGCGACTGGACTCTCGATGGGCTCGTAGTGCTCAGGGAACGGCCCATCAGCCAGCGCCGCCAGCGGGACGAACAGCCGGCCCACGCCTTCGGGATTCATGATGAACGGGCCCATGTGGTCCTTGGGCGGAGAGTCAGGCTTGAAATCGGGAACGTCATTGCCGACCCATTTGCCGGTGGCCTCATTCCACCAGACCTGCTTGCGGGTGGGATCCCAGGGTTTGCCGTTCAGGTCGCACGAAGCGCGGTTGTACATGACACGGCGGTTCATCGGCCATGACCAGCCCCATCCAGGATAGATTCCCAGACCAGATGGATCATCGGTGTTGCGCCGCTGCGTGTTGGAGCCGGAATCGGGCCACGAACCGCAGTACAGCCAGTTGCCGGAGGACGTGGTGCCGTCATCGCGCAGCCAGGCAAAGCCGGGCAATTGCTGGCCGGCTTTCCAATCGGTAGGAGTCTGCTTGTCGTCGTGCACGTCGGCCAGGGCTTTGCCGTTGATTTCTTTGGCGACTTCCGCCAGCGAGGGATTGTTGGGGTTGGTGTACGCCCAGCTCGCATTCAGGATCGGATCGGGGTACTTCCCGCCTTCCTTCTGGTACATCTCGCGGACCTTGAGGAAGATGCGGGCCAGGATTTCCTGATCCACCTTGGCATCTCCGGGAGTGGGCAGGGCCGCCCACTTCCACTGCAGCCAGCGCGCGGAGTTGACGAAGGTGCCGTCTTTCTCAGCAAAACCGGCGCAGGGCAGGCGGTAAATTTCGGTCTGAATCTGCTTTTTGTCGTCGTTGGTGATTCCTGGCGACTCCCAGAAGGAGCTGGTTTCGTCCGGATAGATCTCGCCTACCACCAGGAACTCGGCCTTCTTCAAGGCGTCGATGTTCTTCTGCGAGTCAGGGCCGATCATCACGCCGTTCATGCCGAAAGAAAGCAGCCCTTTGACCTTGCCGTTGTACATGGCGTCCCACTGCTCTACCCAGGAATACTTGCGGTCGATCTTGGGCAGATAGTGGAAGGCCCAGTCATTCTCCTTCTTGGCCGCGTCTCCGTAAAACGCTTTCAGGAAGGAGACGGCAAACTTGGGCGTGTTGGACCAGTAATTGAACGAATCCCATTCCTTCGGCTTGGAAGCTTTGGGCGTGATGCGTGTGATGTAGGTCTTGAAGTCAGTGTCCGCGGGCGTGGGCACCTTGAGATAGCCGGGCAGAATGTCAAATACGCCGGCCAAATCGGTGGCGCCCTGAATATTGGAGTGACCGCGCAGCGCGTTCACGCCGCCGCCGGCGCGCCCCACGTTGCCCATGAGGAGCTGGGTCATAGCCGCGGTACGAATGATCTGCGTGCCGAAGCTGTGCTGCGTCCATCCCACCGCGTAGATGATGGTGGCGACTTTTTTCATGTCACCGTCTTTGCGGATGGAAGTGAAGGTGTCCCAGGCTTTAACGCATTTGTCCGCGGGGATGCCGGTGATGCTTGAGACCATCTCCGGCGTGTAGCGCGAGTACTGCTTCTTCAGCAACTGGAAGACACAGCGCGGATGCTCGAGCGAAGTATCGTAGGCGGCGTTCGGTGGAAGAGACGGGGATGCGGGAGCGCCTTTAGCCCCTGCCGGGCCGCCGGCGGTGTGTCCCTGGCCTGTAGCAAGGGCTGCAGCCGGAGCCGATGTCTTGGCGGCATCGGTGGCGACCGGGCCGTCGCCGGCGGCGATGGCTGCAGCCGCGGTGCCGGTCACGTTTCCGCCCTCTTCGTAGTTCCAGGTGGAAACGTCATATTTCATCGCGGCGGGATCGTATCCGGAGAACAGGCCGTCTTCCGGCAGCTTGATTCCCTTCTTGACGATGAAGGCGGCGTTGGTCCAGTTGGTGAGATATTCCTTGTTGTAGCGATTGTTCTGGATGGCGTAGTTGATCAGTCCGCCGAGGAAGGCAATATCGCTTCCTGCGCGAATCTGGCAGAAGATGTCAGCCTGCGAGGCGGTGCGCTGGAAGCGCGGATCGACGACGATCAGCTTGGCGTTGCGCGTGCGCCGCGCCTCAACCACCCACTTGAATCCGCAGGGATGGGCTTCAGCAGGATTGCCGCCCATGATCAACATCATGTCGGTGTTCTTGATGTCGATCCAGCCGTTGGTCATGGCCCCGCGTCCGAACGTTGGTCCCAAACTTGAGACCGTGGGGCCGTGTCAAACACGGGCCTGGTTTTCCAGGTAGCAGACCCCCAGGCTGCGCATGGTCTTGACGACCAGATAGTTGAATTCGTTGGTGTCAGTGCAGCCGCCGTTGAAGGCGATGGTTTCCAGGCGGTTGACGGTATTGCCGTTGGCGTCTTTATCGACGAAGGTGTCGTCGCGGGTCTTCTTGATGTGGCGCGCGATCTCGTTGATCGCCTGGTCCCAGGAGATGTCCTCCCAGTGGTCCGATCCCGGGCGCCGCACTTCCGGCTTTTTCAGGCGGCGCTCGTTCAGGACCTCGTTGTAGAGCGAGGCTCCCTTGGGGCACAGCGTGCCGCGATTGATCGGGTGATCGGGGTCGCCTTCAATGTGGACCACCTGCGTGGTCACGTTCTTGGCCTTGTCGCCGAGCGTGTGGATAATCACGCCGCAGCTCACAGAGCAGTAAGGACAGGTGGAACGCGTCTCCGTGGTGCGGGCGATCTTTAATTCCTTTGCCTGCGCCAGAACCGGGCGGGCATCAAAACCCAGCAGCAGGGCTGCCGCTCCTCCGGTTCCTACTTTGAAAAACTCACGTCTGGACAAGCCCATGGTATGTTCCCTCCTGTAGGTAAGGGCCACAATTCATACACAGCCGCACAATGCAACTGAGCACCCGAGCTGTTACACATCACGTCGCCAGAATGGTAGGCTTCCGGGTGAAAAAAGTCCAATCCAGCCCTCTTGCCATCGCGGATTGTGGAAGCGCACATGCCACCACCGGCCCGACATCATCCTATGCGGCGGCGCCCTCTCAATCCGGAAATCCAGAGATTGCGGCTGTAATTTTTTAGCAAACAAACTTGATTGCCGCAATCATACCTTGGTATGAAAGGCGAAAAAACTTTGGCAGATGGAGTCGATCCGTGCCCACCGCACTCTGGTATTCTCACAGCCGGATAAGGAAAGCACTCCATGTCAGCTGCACAAGCCTTAAAGTTCCGCGCGTGCATTCTCCTGCTAGCGATGGTTGCAGCTACGGCAACGCAGGTTGCCTGCGCCCAATCCACCGACACTCTGCACAAGCTCAACGAATCGGTGGATGCCCTCATCAAGAAAGTCTCGCCCAGCGTGGTGCAGATTCTGGTCACCGGCTACGGGCCGGTTGAATCCGAACGCGGCAACACCGCGGTGGTGATCGGCAGGCAGAGAGGGATCGGCTCGGGATTTGTGGTGGATCCCGAGGGATACATCGTCACTAATGCTCACGTGGTCACGGGAGCGCAACGCGTGGAGGTGGTGCTGCCTGCGGAGATGATGGATGGCTCGCTGCAGTCGATTCTCACCACCCGCACCAACATTGTTCCGGCGCGCGTGGTGGGCGTGACGCGGGAGTTCGACCTGGCGTTGCTCAAGATTGACAACACCAAGCTCCCGGCGCTGCGTATCGCGCCGTTTCGCACACTTCGCCAGGGCGAGGTGGTGTTGGCCTTCGGCAGCCCCGAGGGTTTGCGCAACAGCGTCACCCTGGGCGTTGTTTCCGCGGTCGCGCGCCAGACAGACCCCGATTCTCCGCTGGTCTACATCCAGACCGATGCGCCTATCAATCCCGGCAATTCCGGAGGGCCGCTGGTGAACGTTGATGGCGAGGTGGTGGGAGTCAACACTTTTATTCTGTCTCAGTCGGGAGGCAATGAAGGGCTGGGGTTCGCCATTCCCAGCGGAATTGTCAACGTGATCTACCGGCAGCTGCGTAAGTACGGGCACCTGCACCGGACGGAGATCGGCGTGTCGCTGCAATCGGTCTCGCCGCTGCTGGCCACGGCTTTAAAGCTGCCGCGCAATTACGGCGTGATCATCTCCGATGTGCTGCCGGGCGGGCCCGCCGAGGCTTCAGGGCTGCTGCCGGGCGACCTGCTCATCTCAGTTGACGGCCGCATGGCGGACAGCGTTCCGTATGTCGGCTTCATCCTTTTCTCGATCACGGCCGGCAACAAGGTGCACCTGGAAGTCCAGCGCGCGACCGATCATCTTGTCTTCGACGTGCCGGTGGTAGAGCGCACCGACAACATGGATCAAATCACCAGCCAGCTGGATCCGGAGAAAAGCCTGGTGCCGTCGCTGGGAATCCTGGGCATTGAAATCGACAAGAACATCGCGAACATGACATCAGGGCTGCGCGATCCATTCGGCATCTTCGTGGCGGCGCGTTCCAATGCCGGAGGCCGCGAAGTGCCGCTGCAGGCGGGAGACGTGATCCGCACCCTGAATGGGCAACGCGTGACTACGCTCGACGAGCTCCGCGGCCTGCTGAAGGCGCTGCCCCCGCAGGCGCCGGTGGTGCTGCAAATCCAGCGCGATCAGAGGCTCATGTTTGTGGCCTTTACCTGGGACCCGGCGCAATAAAGACCGCTGGCCTCTGATATCCTGTTCGGTTTCAGCTATCAGAGGTGAGTCGCACTATGCTCAGCATGCAGGGAAAGAACGCCGTGGTTTTCGGACTGCGCAACAAGCGCAGTATTGCCTGGGCTATCGCCCAGAGCCTCAGCCAGGCGGGAGCGCGGCTGGCCATTTCTTATCAGAACGAGCGCCTTAAAGAAGAGGCGGACGAGCTGATCGCGGCCCTGCCCGGCGCGGAAGGCTTTCAGTGCGACCTGGCCAACGATGCCGAGATCGACCAGCTCTTCGCCCAGCTCAAGCAGCGCTACGGGCGGCTGGATGCACTGGCGCATTGCGTGGCCTTCGCTCCGATAGAGGACATGAAAGCGGGGTTCGTGAATACCACGCGCGAAGGTTTCCGCGTCGCCCACGATGTGAGCGCTTATACGCTGCTGGCCGTCAGCCGCGCGGCTGCGCCTCTGATGACCGAGGGTGGCGGTATTGTGACGCTCAGTTACTTCGGCGCTGAAAAAGTGGTGCCGGGATATAACGTGATGGGCGTGGCCAAAGCTTCACTGGAAGCCACGGTGCGCTATCTGGCTTACGATCTTGGCCCAAAACAGATTCGCGTCAACGCCATCTCGGCCGGGCCGGTAATGACGCTGGCCGCGCGCGCCATCGGCGATTTCCGCGACATGCTTAAGAACCACGCCGAACATGCGCCCTTGAAGCGCAATGTAGAAGTGAAAGAAGTGGGCGACACCGCGCTCTTCCTCTGCTCACCGCTGGGCAGCGGGATCACCGGGGAGACGCTCTACGTGGACTGCGGGTACAACATTATGGGGTTTTAGAAAAATCGGGTGATCTGGCGATCGGGTGATCTGGTGATCGGGTGATCGGTAAAACCAAAGGCAGCATGGCAGACGGCCAGCTGCTTCCTACTTCAGGCACTGAATACAATCAGCCACATTGGCGTCAATGCCCGCTTCGCGGTTGCAGGGTTCCCTCGCTACGCTCGGGATTTTAGAACAAAGTGCCTCTCGTCCCCCGCGTCCTGCTCAATCGCAATCTCCACATCCCGATCTCTCACAAAGCGCTCAAACTTCTCACCCCACTCGATCAGCAGGATGCTGTCCGGGGCCATCAGATCGTCCAGAGCGAGCGTATCCAGCTCGCGCGGAGTGTCGATGCGGTAGAGGTCGATGTGATAGAGCGTAACCTTCGGGCCGCGATACTCGTGGATGAGCGTGAAGGTGGGGCTGGTGACGCCCTGGGCCTGCGCGGCGTGAAAGCCTTCGGCGATGCCTTTTACCAGCGTGGTCTTCCCTGCTCCCAGATCGCCGCGCAAAACCACCAGGCTGCCGGGCTTGATCTCGGCGGCAAGCTTCCGCCCCAGAGCGACGGTCTCTTCGGCCGAGTGAGTGTGGAAGGTCTTCATTTCCCAAGCCAGAATACAGCAGTTGGTTAGCCGTCTCGAAGCCGCGAAGAATGCCTCCGCTTCCGTAGACTCGAAGCCGGGAATGTGTTCTGACGGAGACAAGCACCAGTTGGAGTGCCGGAGCCACTCGGCTATGGGAGATTCATGAGCGAGCGGTGGCGCCCTGGGCGGCAAGGTGTTCCAGCTTTCCCAGCTGCGAAGGCTCACCCATGACGATCAGATAGTCGCCGGCCTGGATCGCCTCCTGGGCGGTGGGATTGAAGCGGGTTTCCCCGCTGGTGCGCCGGATGGCGAGAATCATGATCCCGAACTCATGGTGGATGCGGGAGCTGCCGACCGTGGCTGCGGCGAGCGAAGAACGGTCGCCCACGCGGATCTCTTCGATCACCATCTCCAGCGTGCCCGAGCGATCGGTGGCGATATCGAGAAAGTCGAGCACGTTGGGACGCAGAAAGCTCTGGGCGATGCGGTGTCCGGCGGCGGCGTAGGGCGAGATCACGGCGTCGGCGCCGGCGGTCTTGAGGTGCTTCTCGGCGCTCTCTTCGCTGGCCCGGGCAATGATCTTCAGCCGCGGATTGAGAGCCCGCGCGGTGAGCACGATGTAGATGTTGGTGGCGTCGGTGGTGGTAGCGGCGACCAGGCCGGCCGCGCGGTCGATACCCGCGGTGGTCAAGGTCTTTTCGCTGGCGGCATCGCCGAGGATCGTGAGCCACTTGGAATCGAGATCAGCCAGGCTCTTCTCGTCGCTCTCCACCACGACAAAGGGGCAGGGCTTCCGCGACAACTCCCGCGCCACGCTGTGGCCCACGCGGCCGGCGCCACAGATGATGTAGTGGTTGCGGAGATTGGCGACGTCGCGCTCCATCCTGCGTTTCCCGAAGATCTTATGCAGTTCGAATTCTAGCAAAGCCTGGGTGGCCGCCCCGATCATCAGGAAGACCATGGCTACCCCGGCGGTGATCAGGGCAACGTTAAAGACGCGACCGGCGTGGGACAGAGGATGAACTTCCTGGTAGCCGATGGTGGACAGGGTGATCACCACCATGTAAAAGCTGTCAAACCATCCCCAGCCCTCGATGAAATGAAATCCCACGGTTCCCGCGACGGTCAGCACCAGCAGGCAGAGGGTGAAGGCTCCGAGAAGACGAAATGAATGCAGATTCACGCGCGGCTCCCCGGCGGCAGCGGCCGCGGGAGAAGATCAATCATCAGAGTACCGGTAATTCTAACGGCCCGGCGGTACGGTGACAGCTACTGCCTGTTGGACGTGGCTGTGCTTGCGTCCGTAGAAGAAGTAAACGAACATGCCGATGATCAGCCAGACCACCAGGCGAATCCAGGTGGCGCCGGCCAGGCTCACCATCATGGCCATGGAGATCACGATGGCTAGAATCGGCGTCACGGGGATCCAGGGCGTCCTGAAGGGCCGCGCCAAATCGGGGTTGCGGCGGCGGAGCACCCAAATGCCGGCGGAGACGATCACGAAAGCCAGCAAGGTGCCGATGCTCACCATCTCATCCAGCACGTTGATGGGCAGCGACGCGGCCAGCACGGCAACGAAGAAGCCAACAGTGATGGTTGAGATCCACGGAGTCCGGAAGCGCGTGTGCACAGCGCTGAACATTTGCGGCAGCAGCCCGTCTTTGGACATGGAGAAGAAGACGCGCGATTGTCCCAGAAGCATGACGAGAATGGTGCTGCTCAGACCCATCAGCGCGCCGATCTTGACCAGCAGGCTGCCCCAGCCCACGCCGGTGCGGTCGATGCCGACTGCCAGAGGATCGCGGACGTCAAGGTCGCGGTAGCTGACAACACCGGTCAAGACGGCAGCGACCACGATATACAGAATGGTGCAGATCACCAGCGATCCCAAAATTCCCAGAGGCATGTCACGGGCAGGATTCTTGGCTTCCTGGGCGGCGGTAGAGACGGCGTCGAAGCCGATGTAAGCGAAGAAAATGATTCCTGCTCCGCGCAAGATGCCGCTCCAGCCGAACGCGCCGAAGCTTCCTTCGTTGGGGGGAATGAACGGATGCCAGTTCTGGGCCATCAAATTGGAGTGTTTGAACAGATAATTGCCGGCCACGGCCACGAAGACCAGCAGGACGCACACCTTGACGATCACGATGGTGGAGTTGAAATTGGCCGATTCCTTGATTCCGATTACCAGAATGATCGTGGTCAAGGCGATGGCCAGAAAGCCGAAGAGGTTGAAGGTCCCGAAGGTGTGCTGTAGCGTGGCCGGATCGATGCCAGCCTGCTTAAGCTTGGGCATGATCAGCTTCACCGGCTCCCAGTGGCCGTTGTAGAAGATGAACTCGTCCCAGCGCGTGCCGGCGAGGGAGGCGGGCAGCTTGATGCCGAAGTCGCCCAGCAGACTGATCAGATAGCCGCTCCACCCGGAGGCCACGGTGGCGGCGCCGAAGGCGTATTCCAGCACCAGGTCCCAGCCGATGATCCAGGCGAAGATCTCGCCCAATGTGGCATAGCCGTAGGTGTAGGCGGAGCCGGCCACGGGGATCATGGAGGCGAACTCGGCGTAGCAGAGCCCGGCGAAGAGACAGCCCAGCGCGGCCACGACAAAGGAAAGCACGATGGCGGGCCCGGCGTGTTCGGCCGCGGTGGTTCCGGTGAGCACGAAGATGCCGGTGCCGATGATGGCGCCGATGCCCAGGGTGATCAGGTTGGTCGGACCCAGGGCGCGCCGCAAGGTGTGCTCGCCGGTTTCCTTCGCCTCATTGAGAACGACGTTGAGAGGTTTTGTCGCTAACAGGTTGGCCATAGGAAGTGCATCCCGCCTTGAGCAATGAACAAGTGTGCAAAGCTCGCTATTGTAAGCGAAAAAACGCTCCGCTCAGGGCGGGGGCCCAAAAAATTACCGCCAGCATCAGTCGCCGCTCTTCGCGACAACGCCCGCCTGTGCGCCGGCCGCTGCTTGCTGGACCCGGCTATGATGCCGCCCATAGGTAAAGTATATGACCATTCCGATCGCCAGCCAGATAATCAGTCGCAGCCAGGTATCGAGAGGCAGCGCCGCCATCATGGCAAAGGACACCAGGATTCCCATGATCGGAGTGAACGGCACCCATGGCGCGCGAAATGGACGCTTCAGCTCGGGACGCCGCCGGCGCAGAATCCAGACTCCCACGCAGACTATAACGAAGGCAAGCAACGTACCGATGCTGACCAGCTCTCCGAGAATGCCGATAGGAATTACAGCGGCAAAGAAGGCGCAGAAAAGGCCTACGATAATTGTGGACTTCCAGGGTGTGCGGAACCTGGGATGCACTTCACCGGCCCATTGCCACAACAAACCATCGCGCGACATGGAGTAAAAGACGCGTGACTGGCCGAGCAACATCACCAGCATGACCGTGCTCAGGCCCGCAATAGCTCCGGAATTCACGAGCACGCTTCCCCACCAGACTCCGGTCTGCGCGATCGCCAGCGAGACCGGCGCGGCCACGTTCAGCTGCGAGTAGTGAGTGACGCCGGTGAGCAGCCAGGAAACCAGAATGTACAGGATCGTGCAGACGGCAAGCGACCCCATGATGCCAACGGGCATATCCTTTTGCGGGTTCTTGGCTTCCTGAGCGGCGGTAGAGACGGCGTCGAAGCCGATGTAAGCGAAGAACACCACAGCCGCGCCGCGCGCGACACCCGACCATCCAAATATCCCGAAGGCGCCGGTATTGGGAGGCACAAAGGGAGTCCAGTTGGCCTTCGCCGCCGACATGTGGTTCATCACGAAATTGCCGGCGACAACGATAAAGACGAGTACGGCTGCCAGCTTCACGAAAACGATCGCAGTATTAAAGTTTGCCGACTCTTTGATGCCCACCACGAGAATAGTGGTTACAATCGCGATCCCGATGAACGCAACAAGATTGAAGACCGAGGTGGTATGCGGCAACGAATGCCAGTCAATGCCCGCCTCAGTCAAAGTTTTTTGCACGGTGACCAGGGGAGTCCAGTGATTCTGGTAAAGGACCATCTGCGTGCCTGGAACGTTGGTGATTTGCGGAGGCAGTTCGATGCCGAAACCCTGCAGAAAAGCCACCACTGTCCCGGCCCAGCCGGAAGCCACGGTAGCGGCGCCGAACGCGTACTCCAGGATCAGGTCCCAGCCGATAACCCAGGCGAAGATCTCGCCCAAGGTCGCGTATCCATAGGTATAGGCGGAGCCGGCAATGGGAATCAGAGATGCGAACTCGGCGTAGCACAGGCCCGCAAAAGCGCAACCCACACCGGCCAAAATGTAGGAGAAGACAATCGCCGGGCCAGCGTTGGCGGCAGCAGCATGGCCGGTCAGCACGAATATGCCCGCACCGATGATAGCCCCGATTCCCAGGGTGATGAGATTGACGGGGCCGAGAGCGCGTTTGAGGCTGTGCTCGCCGGTTTCGCTCGCTTCGGCCATAAGCATATCCAGAGGCTTGGTTGCCAGCAATTTGGCCATGCGGATTCGTCTCCTTTGGTTATTCTGCGTTATGCGCGAGCCGTGGCCCGCCGCGCCGCGACCAGATCAGGTACACGGGAACGCCCAGCAGGACGATGAACAGGCCCGGCCAGGTGTACTGCGGCTGATAACGCAGCAGCACCACGTCGATGAATAAGGCCATCACGATATAAATGGCGGGAAGCACTGGATAACCGATGGCCCGGTAGGGGCGGTCGGCCTGCGGCTGGGTGCGGCGCAACACAAACAGCCCAGCAATGGTCAATATATAAAAGACCAGCACGGCAAAGATCACGTAGTTCAGCAGGTCGTTATAAGTTCCCGAGAGGCAGAGAACGCTGGTCCAGATGCCCTGCACCATCAGCGCATTCCGGGGCGAATGGTATTTGGGATGGACCGCGCCGGTAGCCTTGAAGAACAGTCCGTCTTTGGCCATGGCATAGTAGACGCGGGCGCCGGCCAGGATGAGCCCGTTGCAGCAGCCGAAGGTGGAGATCAGGATGGCCACCGCCATCAGAGCCGCTCCCGCCGGACCGAACATCTGCAGCATGGCGGCCGTACCCACGCGGTCCTCCGGTTTTCCGGCTGCGATTTCGGGATGATCCGTGGCGTACTGGATTCCGCGCGAAATCACGGTGGTGCCATGCGGATCGCCGTCAAACGGAAGGTGCATGAGGTAAACGAAATTCACAGCTATATAGAGGAGAATGACCACGCCCGTTCCCAGCGCCAGGGAGAGCGGCAGGTTGCGGCGTGGATTCTTGACCTCGCCGGCGGTGAAGGTCACATTATTCCAGGCGTCGGAAGAAAATAACGAGCCCACCTGCGCCACTGCGAGAATGGTCAGGACGCCTACGAACGGTCCGGCCGCGGTGCCGCTGGCGGTGTGCAGCGAGCCCGATCTCCAGAAGTTGCCAAAGTTTGCGGCAATAGCCTGCGCGTTGCGGGCAACGAATACTCCGGCCACCGCCAGAACAGCCAGCGCAAACACCTTGGCGATGGTGAAGACGTTCTGCACCGCGGCGCCGGTCTTGATCCCGAAGACGTTGACTACGGTTAGAAGAATCACGACGATGATGGCGGCCAGGTTCTGCGTATTCAGGCCCACGTCCATCCCACCCAGCGCGATGTCTTTGGTGATGTGCCACACGGGCATGGGGCCGTTCCCTATGTGGACGATCCAGGTGTTCGCGGAAATCGCGGGAAAGAAATAGCCCAGGTATTTACCGAAGGCTACGCCCACAGCGGCGACGGTGCCGGTCTGAATCACCAGGAAGAGAGTCCAGCCGTAGAGAAATCCCCACAGCGGCCCGAGCGATTCGCGCAGGTAGACGTACTGGCCGCCGGCGCGGGGCATCATGGCCGCCAGCTCGCCGTAAGAGAGCGCGCCGACGATGGTCATGAAGCCGGTGACCACCCAGGCCATGATCAGCAGCCCGGGGGAGTTGACCTCGCGGGCGATCCCGGCAGAGACAATAAAGATGCCCGAGCCGATCATGGAGCCCATCACCAGCGTGGTGGCGCTGGTCAGGCCCAGTCCTTTCACCAGCTCAGGATTGGCGGCTTCAGAGTTTGTGGGAGGTCCCGATCGAATGTCTGCCGATGTCGACATTAGGTCCTTATGTTTTACCCCAAAATGCTCAGAAATTGCTCTACTGCTTTCGCCGGGGAATCCAGAAGGTCAGATATCACGGCGACCGAGTGGGCGCCCGCCTCCATGACCTGCCGGCAGTTTTTCCGGGTAATGCCCCCGATGGCGACCAGCGGCCTGGTGGTGGCCGCGCGCGCCTGGCGCACGCCATCGAGGCCGATTACCGGATCGGGATTGGCCTTGGATGCGGTAGCAAACACCGGGCCCACAGCAAGGTAATCGATAGGCAGCGCGCCGGCCCGCCGCACCTGGTCAAGATTATGGGTGGAAAAGCCGATGATCAGCTCTGGCGAAGGGCTGGGGGACTTGATGGACGTTGTAGACGTAGTGGACACGCCCGCAAATATCTTCCGCACCGCTTCCGGTGACAGATCGTCCTGGCCCAGATGAACGCCGTCGGCATCGGCGGCGATGGCCAGGTCGGCGCGGTCATTAATAATAAACACGGCCCGGCCGCGGGTAACGCGCCGCAGCTCGCGGGCACAGCTCAGAAAGCGGCGCATATCGCCGGCCTTGTCGCGGAGCTGAATTAACCTGGCTCCGCCATCCAAAAGGGCCTCGGCGAAACGCGCGGCCGCCAGCGCCGGGTCGGCGGCAGCAGCGAAGCAGGCGAGGTCGATGATCGGGTAGAGCCGGGGAAGATTCATCCAGTGCAAACCAGTAGACAGCAGGAAACGGCATTCAGGCAAGGCAAGGGAATCTGGTAAATGGGTAATTTGGTAATTTGGCAAATGAGAAAACAGATCGCGGAGCGCCGGGCCAAATCTGATGGGCAGTTCAGGTGTAGGGCGTCCGCGTCAGAAGTAGACCAATGAAGCCGTGCCTGTGAGCTCGGTGGTGGTGTAAGTCTCGGTCTGGCCGCGATTCATGGCGGGGATCACAGAGAACCTGTGCACGGTGGTGATGCCTACGGCATGAACGGGCGCGGGAGCCCCGGGCTCTTTCAGATTCACGCTGGGCAGCAGCAGCGTAAAGGTCGTCGATCCAGAATCGACCGTCATGCGGATGGTGACCGAGATCAGCGTGCCGATATCGGTCTTGGTCTGGCGAATCTGGCCGCCGATGAACGAAAGCGTCTGCGTCGCGTCTTTATAGGTGAAGTGAGGCTGCCCATTCAAGCTGGTGGTGCTGTAGTTGATCTCCAGCCGTCCGCCTGCCAGATGATAAAGGTTGGGAGACGCCGTCTCCTGGGCCACCTGGGCCGGCAACAAGCCAGGCACAAAGAGCGCAAGCCAAAGCCATAATCGCTGCTTCATAAGACGAGATTATGCGCTTCGCTGGCGATGTCAAGATTTCCCCTTCCCGTATTGATGGCCAAGCACACACTCCGATCGACAGGCGCGGACGAAAAGCCTGGCCCAATTGACTGATGTGTTATATATATAACTGCATAATGATATGAAAATATCTCTATGGATGGCAAGAACACTAACAGGAAGCTGCTGCTGATCAGCAGCTCAAACATCTATGGCCACGGGTACCTTGACCATGTCAGCGAACACATCTGCGCTCTGCTGCGTGGAATCCAGCGCGTGGCCTTCCTTCCCTACGCCCTGCATAACCGCGAAGCCTACGCGGCCAAAGCACGCCAGAGATTCCTGAAGATGGGCTTCACGCTGGAGCCGGTTCACTCGGCCTCCGAACCGCGCCGCTGCATGGAAGAAGCCCAGGCCATCTTCATCGGCGGCGGAAATACTTTTCGCCTGCTGAAAGCCCTCTACGATTACGACCTGCTGGAAGTGATCCGCCGGCGTGTGGAAGACGGGGTTCCCTTCATCGGCTCTAGCGCCGGCTCGATCGTGGCCTGCCCGTCGCTCAAGACCACCAAGGACATGCCGGTGGTCCAGCCGCCTTCCTTCGACGCGCTGCACCTGGTGGAGTTCCAGATCAGCCCGCACTACCTCGATCCCGATCCGGCGTCGACGCACATGGGTGAGACGCAGGAAGAGCGCATCCGGCAGTACCTGGAGGAGAACGACCGGCCGGTGGTGGGCCTGCGCGAACCCACGTGGCTAGCCGTGGAGGGCGGCGCAATTGTTCTGCGCGGAAGCACCACGGCGCGAATTTTTCGCCGCGAAAGAGACCCGGTGGAAATCTCGCCCGGCGCCAACGTCACAATGGACCTCGCGGTCGCGAACGGAAGCAAACGATGACACCGCAGACGGACAGCATCCTGCTCTCCGGCGACGATGTGATCGGCCTGCTCAGCCTCCAGGAATGCATTGCGGCGGTCGAAGAGGCATTCCGGCGGCACGGTCTTGGCCTGCTTCCCCAGCCTCAGGTGCTGGGCATGCACACGGCGGAGGGCGGCTTCCACATCAAGGCCGCGCTGGCCGACCTGCCTGCGCCTTATTTCGCCGCCAAGCTGAACGGGAACTTCTTCCACAATTGCGAGCGATTTGCCATGCCCAATATCCAGGGCCTGATTCTGCTGGCCGACGCGCGCAACGGCTATCCGCTGGCGGTAATGGACTCCATTGAGATCACCGTGCTGCGGACGGGAGCGGCGACTGCGGTGGCGGCCAAATTCCTGGCCCGCGCCGGCTCGCAGGTGGCCACCATCTGCGGCTGCGGAAACCAGGGACGCGTGCAACTGCGGGCGCTGGCCACGGTCTTTCCGCTGCGCCGCGCGCATGCCTTTGATGTCAACCAGGAGCAGACGCGGCGCTTTGCTGACGAACTCTCCCACGAACTGGGGATCGAGATCGAACCGGTTACCGACCTGGCGGCCGCCGCGCGCGGCAGCGATATCTGTGTCACCTGCACGCCGGCAAAAAAGTTCTTCCTGCATAAACATCACGTTTCCCCGGGAACCTTTGTGGCCGGCGTGGGGGCGGACAACGAAGACAAGCAAGAGCTGGATCCGCGGCTGTTGGCCGCGAGCATGGTTGTCGCAGACATTCGCGAGCAGTGCGCCCGAATCGGAGACCTGCACCACGCCATCGCGGATGGACTGATGCGGTTGAGCGACGTGCACGCCGAGTTGGGCGAGATCGTCGCCGGGCGGAAGCCGGGACGAAGCTCGGATGACGAAATCACGGTCTTCGACAGCACGGGAACTGCGCTCGAAGACGTGGCCGCCGCTGCCGTGGTCTACGAGCGCGCCGTGAAACAGGGCCGGGGAAGGAGATTTCAGTTCCAACGGCGTTGAGGTCGATCACCGGAAAGAATTGAATGTTATAAGTGTATCTGCGTCTGCTATGAGCGCATCGTCCAAAGACAAGCCGGCGTGGTTGATGCTGGTTTTTACGCTGCCCACGGCCAAGGCCAGCGCGCGGGTAGGCGTGTGGCGCAAGCTGCAGCGATACGGCGCCCTGGCCCTGCCCGCCTCGGGATATGTCCTGCCCAACAACGCCATGAACCGGGAGCGCTTCGAGTGGCTGGCAGCCTCGATTCGCAGCTCGCGCGGACAGGCGGCGGTGGCCGAGGTGCGCGCCTTCGACGAGCTTCGCGACGAGCAGCTCGAGCGCATGTTCAATGAGGCGCGCACGCGCCAGTACAAGATCGTGGAACGGCAGCTGAACGGCCTCTCGAAAAACCGGGCGCGAGCGGAAGCCGGCCTGGTCCGCGTAAAGCGCCGCCTGCAGCAGATCGCGGAAATCGACTTCTTCGGCTGCCCTATTCGCGCGCGAATCGAAGAAGCCGTGCTGATGCGCGAGAGCGGGGGCGAGGCCGGCGCCGGCCGCAGGCGCGGCAAAGCCGGCGCCAAGGACTACGTGGGGCGGACGTGGATCACGCGCCCGCAGCCGGGGATCGACCGCGTGGCCTCGGCCTGGCTCATTGTGCGCTACATCGATGCGCGGGCCAAATTCGCCTTCGACAAAGACGCCAGCCGCCATCCCGACGCGGTTCCCTTTGACATGTTCGGCGCCGGAGGCTTCGGCCACTCCGGCAACGATTGCACCTTCGAAACCCTGGTGAAGAGTTTTGGGCTCAAGGATTCGCGCCTGCGACTGGTGGCGCAGGCGGTGCACGATGCCGACCTGGCTGACGACCGCTTTGGCCGCGAAGAGGCCCTGGGGATCGACCGCATCCTGGACGGCTGGAACAAGCAGGGCATGGCCGGCGAAGAAGTCCTGCGCAAGGGCATGGAGATGATCGAAGGCCTTTACAACGGAATCAGGTGAGCCGGCCGCGGCCGGGAGAGTGATTTATGCCAAGCACGGCGGAAGCGCCGGCACGAGTCTCGCTGACGGAGTTCACGCTGTATTTCCTGAAGCTGGGCTGCATCGGCTTCGGCGGCCCCATCGCGCTGGTGGGATACATGCAGAAGGACCTGGTCGAAGAGCGAAAGTGGATTCCGCAGGAAGACTATCTGAACGGCCTGGCGTTTTCGCAACTGGCGCCGGGACCACTGGCGGCGCAGCTGGCCATGTATCTGGGCTATGTTCGCGCCGGATTCTTCGGCGCCACCATCGTGGGCGCGGCTTTTATCCTGCCTTCATTCCTCATGGTGCTGGCCATCGGCAGGGCCTACGTGAGCTTTGGCGGATCGCGCATCATCTCGGCGCTGTTCTACGGCATCGGCGCCGCGGTGATCGCCATCATTGCGCGGTCGGCCATCAAGCTGGTCAAGAGCTCGGTCAAGCGCGACCCCTTGCTGTGGGCGGTCTTTCTTGCTCTGGGCATCTCGACGGCGATCACCGAACGCGAGATCGTCTGGCTGTTTCTGGCCGGCGGAGTTCTGGTAATGCTGGCGCGCACCGGCCTTTCCGCCTGGCAACGGCAGCGCTCCGCCGCTTTGCTGCTTCCTCCGCTGGCGGGAATCTTCACCACTACCGGCTCGCTGTTTCTCTTCTTCGTGAAGTCGAGCCTGTTTGTGTTCGGCAGTGGACTGGCGGTTGTGCCCTTTCTTCATGGAGGCGTGGTGCAGGAGCATCACTGGCTGACCGAAGCGCAGTTTCTGGATGCAGTGGCGGTGGCCATGATCACTCCCGGGCCGGTGGTGATCACGGTGGCCTTCATCGGCTACCTGGTGCAAGGAACACTGGGGGCTTGTGCGGCGGCGCTGGGAGTGTTTCTGCCGGTCTATCTGTTCGTGGTGGTGCTGGGGCCGTTTTACAAGCGCTTCTCGAAGAATGCGCAGATACGGAACTTTGTTCAGGGAGTTACCGCGGCGGCCACGGGAGCCATCGCCGGGGCGGTGGTGGTGCTGGGCCGGCATTCGATCAACGATTACTGGACGCTGGGTATTGCCGTGGCCACACTGCTCATCCTGATGAAATGGAAGATACCGGAACCTTTCATCATCGGCGCGGCCGGGCTGGTGGGGATGGCCATCCGCCTGAGGTAGTATTTTTCCGCCGCGACTTACAGGTAACGGCCCGTCAGAACTTTACCAAATAGGACAATGCAGGCAAGAAAGTGGTACCTGGGCGAAGCCGGCCAAAAACAAGCTTGACAATTAATAGTATCGTGATATGTTCGTTACGTTATAATATGTGTACTGCAAACCGCAGGGCCGCCCCAGGGCGGGTTTTTTGGGTCTTTGACAATTTAGCCATCAGCAGTCAGCACTCAGCATTCAGCTAGAAACGGCTAAGTGCTTTGGAATGCTAGATGGCTACATTTTCATCCCCGGGATAAATCGATCTGGGATGGGGGTGGGATGGGCGCGCAGAACTCCTTTGGAATGCTAGATGAGGCTTTAGGGGGTAGGCATCGCGGTGATCGGGTGAACTGGGGAGCGGGTGATGGGGAAGGTGGACCTGTCGGCAGTCGGCACTCAGAGAGATTAAGCTACCGCATCGGGGGCGCCTTCGCCATGTTCCCGCTCATGCCGGATCTTCGCCATCAGCCTCTCCATATATCCGGTATCGAACCTGGCGGCGTGGAAGTCGGGATCGGCGAGGATGCGGCGGTGCAGCGGGATGGTGGTGTAGATGCCCTCGACGATGAACATCTCCAGGGCGCGGCGCATGCGCATGATGGCTTCTTCGCGGTCGCGGCCGAAGGTGATCAGCTTGGCGATGAGCGAGTCGTAGTACGGCGGGATGTATCCTTCGGCATAAGCCGCGGTGTCGACGCGCACGCCCAGGCCGCCGGGAACGTGAAAGGTGCGGATCTTCCCTGCCGAGGGAGTGAACTTCTCCGGATGCTCGGCGTTGATGCGGCACTCGATGGCGTGGCCGCGCTGGCCCCGGCGGTCGAGGCGGGGGATGATCTCGGCCATACGGGCGCCGGCGGCGAGCAGCAGCTGCGCCTTGACCAGGTCGATGCCGGTAACCATCTCGGTCACCGGATGCTCAACCTGGATGCGGGTATTCATCTCGATGAAGTGCAGGTTGCCGGACTGGTCCATGAGGAATTCCACGGTGCCGGCGTTGATGTAGCCGATCTCAGAGAGGCAGTCGGCCAGCTTGGCGCCGATGTCCTTGCGCAGTTCTTCGCCGACCTGGGTGGACGGCGCCTCTTCCAGCAGCTTCTGGTGGCGGCGCTGGATGCTGCACTCGCGCTCGCCCAGGCTGATGACTTTGCCGTGATCGTCGCCCAGAATCTGGAACTCGATGTGGCGCGGGTTCTCGATGAACTTCTCCATGTAGAGATTGCCGTTGCCGAAAGCCGCCGCGGCCTCGGTTTGCGCGGCATTGAACGAGCCTTCCAGCTCTTCTTCCTTGCGGATCACGCGCATGCCGCGGCCGCCGCCGCCGGCGGAAGCCTTCACGATCACCGGGTAGCCGATCTGGCGGGCTGCCTGGATCGCTTCTTCGGCGCTGCCCAGCACGCCTTCCGATCCCGGCAGGATGGGCACGCCGGCGCTCTTCATGGCCTGGCGGGCTTTTTCCTTTTCGCCCATCAGGCGGATGACTTCCGGCGGCGGGCCGATGAACTTGATGTGGCTGGTCTCGCAGACTTCGGCGAAGTTGGCGTTCTCGCTGAGCAGGCCGTAGCCGGGATGGATGGCGTCAACGCCGGTGATCTCGGCGGCGCTGATCACGGCGGGAATGTTCAGGTAGCTCTCCGAGGAGCGCGGCGGGCCGATGCAGATGGCTTCGTCAGCGAAGCGGACGTGCAGGGAGTTGCGGTCGGCCTCGCTGTACACGGCCACGGTCTTGATGCCGAGCTCTTTGCACGCGCAGATGACGCGCAGCGCGATCTCTCCCCGGTTGGCGATGAGTATTTTCTTGAGGAACGTCATTTGCGCGGGCGGATGGCGAATAGCGGTTGACCATACTCTACGGCCTGGCCGTTGCTGGCCAGCTTCTTGACCAGCTCACCGGCCATGTCGGACTCGATCTCATTCATCAGCTTCATGGCCTCGATGATGCAGAGCACCTGGCCGGCATCGACCTGGTCGCCGGGCTTGACGAAAGGAGGCGAGCCGGGCGCGGGCGATTCGTAGAAGGTCCCGACAATGGGCGACTTGACCACGTGCAGATCCTCGTCTTCGGCGGGAGCGGCCGGAGACGCAGCGGCTGAAGCAGCCGGCGCCTGCGGGGTCACGGTAGCGACGGCAGGAGCTACGGAAACGGGAACGGGCGCGAAGGCAGGTACAGCGGACACAATGGGATGGGCGGCATCGGCGCCGCGCTTGATGCGCACCTTGACGTCCCCGCGCTCCAGCTCAAACTCAGAGATGTCGCGCTCAATGAGGAAATCGATGAGTTCTTTGAGTTCTTTCTGGTTCATGAAATTCAGAAGTTAGTACTTAGTAGTTAGTACTTGGCAAGTCTCAATAGCCTTTCTGGATTTTCGAAAGTGTTTGGCTAAATACCAAAAACTAAGCGCTAAATGCTGCCGTTCACAACGTAATCAGATCCTTCGGTATCGAGGTCAGGACTTCATGCCCGGATTCGGTGACCAGAACCATATCTTCGATTCGTACTCCGCCTTCATCGGGTATGTAGATGCCGGGTTCGATGGTGACCACCATTCCCGGAGCCAGCTTCTGCCGCTGGCCTTTGGCGAGCCGGGGAGCCTCATGGATCTCAATTCCCACTCCATGGCCTGTAGAGTGGGTAAAGTAGGACGCGTAACCTGCTTTTTTGAGCACTTCCCGCCCCGCGTGGTCCACTTCGCCCACTTCTGCGCCGGGGCGCACTGCCTCAATGGAAGCCGACTGAGCTTCGCGAACCGCCTGATACATACTGCGATGAGTTGCCGAAACCGGGCCGACGTGCACGGTCCGGGTCATGTCCGAGCAGTAACCCGCGAGTATAACACCCCAGTCCAGGATTATGAATCCGGCGGCCGGGATAGGGTGGCTGGAGGCCCGGCCATGGGGCAGGGCGGAGCGCGGTCCGGCGGCAACGATGGTGTCAAAGGACATCTTCTCCGCCCCCAGACCCCGGGCCTGGAACTCCATCTCACCGGCGATGGTGGCTTCGGAAATCCCGGGCCGGATCTGCTGCAGAGCGCGGTCGAGCAGGCCGGCAGCCAGCCGGGCCGAGGCACGAATGCGTTGCAGCTCGTCAGCGTCCTTGATAAGCCGAAGTTGTTCGACGAGGCCGGCCAGAGGCTTCAGCCGGACCTTGCTGCGCAACTCCTGGCTCAGCAGCCGGGCGGAAGCAAATGGCAGGTGCTCCGACTCGAATCCCAGGGCTTTGATTCGTGCGCGCTGCACCCGCTTGCAGGCTTCGATCAGAGCGGGTCGCTGCCCGATGACGACACCGGCTGCGTGGACCTCATCGGCAGCCTGCTGCGTGTAGCGGCCGTCAGTAAAGAGCCACGATCTGCCCCTTTCAGCGGGCACCAGCAACGCCCCGGAGCTTCCCGTGAAGCCGCACAGGTACATGATGTTGGGAAGGTAGGTGACGAGCAGGGCGTCAACACGCGCGCAGCGCAGGGCTTCAGCCAGCTTCTTCTGTCGATCGGAGTAGATCATGGGCAAGACCTATTCTATTCGCAGCACGGCTCGGGAAGCGTCAGCGGCGGTGATTCAATGGAATCGGAAAAGAAAAACCCCGGCCAGGTTCGACCGGGGTTTCTCAGAGGAGAACAGCTAAGTTTCGATTATCTTAGGGGTGATGAAGAAGATCAGCTCAACCGTCTGCGTGTTGACGGTCTGGTGTTTAAACAAGTTGCCCAGCATTGGGATGCTGCCAAGAATCGGGACCTGGGCGATCGCCAGGTTGTTCTGGGTCTGCACGACGCCGCCGATGACGACGGTTCCACCGTCTTTCACCAGCACGGAGGTAGTTGCTTGTTGTGTATCGAGCGCCGGATTCAACTGCGACCCGGTCACTCGGCTGAAGTCCGGCGTGGTGTTCTCCACGTCTAGATTGAGGAAGATGGTGTTCTCAGCCGTGATCTGCGGAGTTACGGTCAGGCGCAGGAAGGCGGCGATGTACTGCACGGTCGGGGGACCGCCCAACTGGGCTTGCGTCACCACAGGAATCTGCGCACCTTGTTTTACTGTGGCAGCAATGTTGTTCTGTGTTGTGATGTGCGGCCGGGAGAGAATCTTGATTAGACCGCGGCTCTCTGCGGCCGACAAGATGAAATCCAACCTGAAGTTATTTGTAAAAGTAGAGAAGCCAAGGCCGCTGGTGGGTCCGCTGGAACCCAGGTTCGAAAACAGCGGAATGGAGCCTTTGGTTGTGCCCGAACCTAAGAGATTACCTGTGGACGGACCAATCGTCGTAGGCAGTGTGGTTGTTGAAGTCGGGGGCTGCAGGCCGGTGGTGATTATCGGGCTGTCACCGACCGAGGGGGCTCCAAATATTTTGGCGTTCCCGGTGGCAAAACCCACCGCCAGTTGCGTGCCGATATCGCGCGCGAACGACCGCGTGGAAGCCACTACGCGGGCTTCAATTTCCACCTCAGGCGTTTTGCGATCGAGATTCTTGATAAGCTCTTCGATCTTGGGCAATGTGCTGGGAATGTCTTCGACGATGAGCGCATTGCTGCGCGGATCGGCGACCACATCCCCTCGCGGCGAGAGAAACTTCTTGACGATGGTCACCGCGTCCCGGGCCTGGCCGTAGCTCATGTAACGGGTGATGGTCTGTTTGGGTACGGCCAGAGCCTGCGCGTCCTGTTGGGCCCTACGCTCGTCGGCTTCAGTCTTGAGTGTCTGCAGCGTGGCGATGCGCAGAACGTTGCCTTGCAGCTGGCACTCCAGGCCGTTGTTGTTGAGTACGATAGCCAGCGCCTGGTCCCAGGGCACGTCATTGAGATAAATGCTGACCGTCCCTTTCACTGCGGGATCCAGCACGACGTTCAGGCCGCTGATTTCCTGAATGACTTTGAAGAAGTCTTTCAAGTCCAGATCTTTGAAATTCAGTCCAATCGGTTCGCCGGTGTAGTGTCCGCTGGTGCAGCTGCTGACCGGGCCGGAGAATGTACTCGACGTTCCTGCCGCTGCCTGCTGCTGCAGAGCCGCATTTACCGTCGCCGGCTGCACGCCCAGGCTGGCGTTGGAGTAAGGTGGCTGATTGTAAGTAGCTACTTGCGGGGCCGCATGGGCGAAATGGGACGCAGCCACATCGGCTCGAGTTGCCGCGTTGTCCGTCTTCTGCGCGGTTTCAGCTGGCTGATGGACCGCGGCGGACGCGGCAGTCGTGACCACAGGCTCAGAAATAGCGGAAACAGCCTGAACCCCCGGCATTGCGACTTCGGTTTTGGCCGTTGCCACCGGTGTGGAGGTCTTTTCATGCAGCGTGAGAAGCAGGTTGTTGCCCACGGGCGCAAGATCGAAATCGCCCGCCGAAACCAGGTCAACGACCACGCGCGTGACCGGCGGATCAGACTGGAAGCGGCCCACGCGAACGTCTTTCACCACGGAGCTGTCGACGGCGATGTGCCGCGCGCGCCCGTCCAGCACGGAGTTAGGAATGTCCACCACCAGCCGGTCGGGACCGGTAAGTTTCATGGTCTTGGCCGTGAGCGGACCGTTTCCGGCAATCTGGACTTCGAGATTCTGCTCGTGGCGCGAGACGGAAACTTTCTCAATCCGGCTCATCGGCGAGGCTTTGCTGCGCGCAGCAGCGGCTGCGGCAATAGCATCCTTGCTAGGCAACACAGCTGGAGCGCCGGTCAAGCGCACCTCGATGCCGCCTTCGATGTCGTTTACCTCGGATTTGGCCCTGGCGATCAGGTTGAGCTCGATCCTGGTAATCGCGACGCCGTCGGCAGCCCGGTAGGCAACCACCTTGTAAGAACGCACGCCGGGCGCATAGACGCTGTGCAAAGCGGGATCGGGGTGAGCGAGCAATACCCCTGCCAGGTCAATCAGCATCAGGTTGTCGGTCGGCCGGTACTCTGTATGCGTGAATGCTCCGCTCGCGAGGATGGTCACCAAGCCTTCGTTTTGACGGCTCGTCACCACCACTCCCGACAGTTGCGAAACGGATGCTGTTGCCGTCGCGCTTGCAAGCGCGAACAGCAAGATAAGTCCCAGCAGTTGTTTTTGCCTCATTTCCTTGTCTCCCCGCGCGGCGGACCAACCGCCGGCCGTGCCCAGCCCACTGAACGCCCGCTGCGAGCAATGACGCTCAGAACCAGCCCTCTTCGGGCTTGCGTACGATTTCAGACTGCTTCCCCCGGTTCGGCCCAACAGCCGACTGCGAATATGACTTCCTCCGCCTTTATGTTGTCGGACGGAGTTTTTTCACTACCTCACGCGCGGTTTCCCGGCCCAACGCGTCTTTCACGAACTCGCGAAACACGATCGAGTCCGTCGTGATCTTTTCCACGCTGCCGTTGAATACCTGATCGTTTTCGCGCAGCGTGTAGGTATGGCGGGTGCTGTTGGCGACTACCGCCATCATCTTCCCGCTGATGTCTTTCACCGTCCCTTGCAATACCAGCTCGGGAATCGAAAGGCAGCGCTTTCCACCGGTGCAGCCCGGGTTCGGACCGACGTTCCCGACCGATCGAATGGGGCTCACAAACGGATCTCTGCGCCCATTCTGGCCAATCGGCCTGGACGGAGGTTTCTTCTCCGGTGCCGGCGCTGCAACTGCAGTCGTCGCCGTTGCCGGGTGCGCCGGAGTGGCTACGACGGTAACTGGCTTCTTGGTTGCATCTTTCGCGCTTGCCGGCGTTGTACCTTTGCCTGCCGTCTTGCCCGGGGCAACCGAAATCGCGCCGACCGCTTTAGTCTTGTCTGTTGTTCCCGTCTTGCTCTTGGTGGCCAGGGTGCCGGTGGCTACCGAAGACTGGGCCTTGGTTGTCGCCGGTTTCACCGCGCCTTTCGCTGGAGATGCGGTCGCGCTTGCTGCAGGCGCTCCCTTGGAACTTGGCGCCTGCCCTTTGACGGTCGTCAAGCTCCCAGTCTGACCGGCTGTCTTGCTCGTTGCAGAATTCGCTGCCGGCGCGCCCGATGAGGTCTTTGCCGCTGGTGACGGTTGGCCCGATGCAGTCTTTGCTGTCGTGGTCGAGCTGACTGTGCTCGAACTCTTCACCGTGCTCGAAGTTTTCGTCGCGCTCGCTGAGGTAGGTGTCGGTTTTGCCGATCCTGCGGGCGTCTTGGCTGCCGGCGAGGGCGTGCCTTTGGCGGCCGGCGATTTGCTGGGCGACGCAGCCGGCGTCGCCGTTGGACTGGCGTTAGCGCCCGGCGAGCCTGCGGGATTCTGCGCAACAGCTAATCCTGTCACAGCGGATGCGAGCGCGAGAATTCGAATCACCTTCATTTCAGTTCCCCTCTGCTTGGCTCAAAAACGAAACCCCTATTTCTTGACTGCCGGCGCTGCTGGAGCGGACGGCGCCGCTGCTGCTCCCGGCTGCCCGGGCTGTCCCGGCCGCTGCGCCCCCGTAGCAGCCGCAGGCGGATTCGCATCCGGTTCGCGGCTGAAGAATGTCGTCGCCGTACAACTGGCTACGATCGTCTCCCCCGGAGTATAGGGATATGTGCCTTTCACCTTCGCAGCGTTGGTGTTTTTAGTGCTGGCCAGCTGCAAATTGTCGATATTTACGATCCGCTCCAGTTCGCCAACCCGCTGGAAGAAATTCAGGACTGAATAGTACGGACCGTCGATATCGATCGAAAACGGCACATCGCTGTAAAACTCGTGATTGGCGATTGGCATGGCCGTGTAACGACGAATCTCAATACCCGAGGTGGCCGCCGTATCGTGCAGGATCCGGATGAACTGGTCGGCATCCTTGTCTTCCGGAACCACTTTCTTCTCTCTTTCAATCTGCTGTTCCAGAATGGCCATGTCGCGATTCAATTGCGCCAGCTTGGGCACAAACTCTTTGAGCCGCTCGTTTTCCGCCTTCTTGTCTTTGAGTTTCCGGTCAAGCTCCTGGTTCTCCTGGTTCTTGCCGCTAAAATACAAAAAGTAATAACCGGTCCCAACCATGGCCCCGAGAAGGAGCAGAACCAGTAACCTTGTACCGGCCGGCATTTCGCTGAATTTCGCCATAGATATTATCCCTAGCCCTTGTAAAACTATGCCTTCTGCTGCACCTTGCTGGAGAAGCCGATCTCGCAAATCAGTTCGAACTTGAACGCCACAACTTCCTTCACGCTGGCGTCCTGCGCGGTCTCCTTGATGTCTACGCTCTTGAATGCTCCCGTTTTCCTGAGGTTCGCCATCAGATCTGCCACCGCGTCCGGACTCAGCGCCATGCCGATGAAATCCAGGTTCTTGCCATCGGAGGTCACGCTGTTCAGCCACACCGCGTCAGTCTTATTCACGGTCTCGGCAACCAGGTCGAGTAGAGTGACCGGACCTTTCTGCGCCTCCTTCAGGTCATCGATTACCTTGACCCGGCGCTCGAACATATCGGCTTTCTTCTTGCTGGCTTCGTACTTGGTCTTGACCTCAGCCAGCCGCCGATTCTCGGCCTCTGCAACTTGCATGTCTTTTTTCAACTGAGTGGACGTTCGGTCGAGGTACAGCCACGAAACCACGATTCCTATCCCCACCGCACCGAACACGATCAACGCTAAAACAATCGTGCTCGATCCCTCGCCAGGTACGGAGATGGTTGGCATGCTCGGACCGGCACGCCGGCCGCGCTTCGATTTTGCAGGTGCCAGAGAACTTAGATTGATGCGGATCATAGGTTTTCAAAGCTCCTCAGGGCCAGACCCACGGCCACCGCCAACTGCCCGGGGTTTTGCTCCAGGATCTCGTTTTCTCCTGCATCTGATGGCGGCATGATCCGCTGAAACGGATTCATAATCTCCACCGGAAGCGCGAACTCCTGGCGCAGAGCTTCCACCAGCCCCGGCACTTTGGACGAACCGCCGGCAATGTAAATCCGGTCAATATGCTCGCCCGGCGCCGTGGCGCGGAAGAAGTCGAAGGTTTTCTGTATTTCCAGGACGATGATTTCCGTTACCTGCTGCAGGATCGGATGCTTGGCGTCTTCACTGACGGTGCCGACTTTCTTGCCCAGCTTCAGCGCCTCGGCATCCTCGAAACTCAGATCGAGCTCTTTCTGCAGCGAGTCCGTGTACTGGTTGCCGCCCACGCTGACATCGCGCGTAAACAGCGGCGTAGTGCCCTTCACAATGTTGATGTTCATCACGCTGGCGCCCAGATTCAGCAAGGCCACCGTGGTATCGTGCGCCGGCTGGTAGTTGTATTCGTAGCAGTTCTGCAGCGCAAAAGCGTCAATGTCCACCACCGCCGGCGTCTTTCCCGCCAGCGAAAGCACGTTGGTATAGTTCAGGATCTTGTCCTTTTTTACGGCTACCAGCAGCACGTCCATCTGCTGCCCGTTGTTTTCCGGGTTCAGGATTTCGAAATCCAGATTTACGTCGGCGATGTCGAACGGAATGTGTTGGGCGGCTTCCGCGGTAATGCCCTCGGCCAGCTCGGCTTCGCTCATGGGCTGGACCTTGATCGGCTTCACGATCACTGAGTGCCCGCTCACCGACGTGGCCACGTTCTTGGTCTTGATCCCGTGCAGCCCGAAGATCTTGCTGATGGCGCTGGAAACGCTGCCGGAGTCGACGATCATCGAGTCCACCACGATATCGCTGGCCAGCGGTTCCAGGCCCAGGTGCGAAACCATGACTTCGCCCTTGGCGCGCTTCAATTCAATCGCCTTGATGCTGCTCGAGCCGATGTCCAGGCCTACTATCGATTTTGCTGATCCAAACATTGCTGTTCCGCCTTGTGTTCCTGAGTTACCCGTGCTTCAACCTAACGTCCGCCGGCCGCTTTGGCTGCCTTCGGCTTCTTCTTGGCACTATTCATGCTCATGGTGCTCTTCTGTTCCATCCACTGGTCGAGAATCGTCTTCTTGAACTTCCAGCGGTTGCCCAGCTTGAATGCCGGGATCTTTTCCTCGGTGACGTACTTGTAAAGCGTGTCGGGACTGACCCCCAGATACTGCGAAGCCTGTCGGATGTTCATTACCTCACGCGAATCTGTTGCCATAACGTAGCCTTTCCACGTTGGGTTTTGGCTTTGATTTTCTCGGGGGGAAAACTTCAGGTCGAAGCGAGTTATATCTGGGCCAACTTAGGACGTCAATAGGGAATTTCCGTGTTTTTCCCCTGTTACCCCGATATCTTTAGGGCTAATACCTTTTTTTTGCCCCAGTAATATCAAAATCCTGAGTCACCAAGTTCATAGCACCACAACATATAGTGGCATTGATGCACACGGTTCGCTATCTGGCCGAAAATGGTTACCGAAGGCCCGGCACTGCATGGTTGGAATGGTCAAAAAGTAACGGGTTGGGCCTGCATCATTCGGAATGCGCATCCACGGGCCCGCCGGCGCAATGATTATTTCGGCGCATCCGGAGGCGGCTTGGGAATCCGCCACTTAAGCAGGGGCAAAACGCTGTTGTAATCGTCAGTCCAGAGACGCAGTCCTTTCACCGTACCGCTTTCGGCAATGTTCTCGGCAATCTCACTCCGGGAGAGAAACTCATCGTTAGCCGTGACCAGCACCCAATCGGCGCTGTATACGCCTATATCATCCTCATCGTAGGAGGCTATATAGGCCGACTCCAGGTCGGCGTTTTCCGCTTCCTGCTCCACCACCGGAATCAGGTTCAGGTACTTGTTTGACACATGGATGGCGAGGATGCCATCAGGCTTCAAGTGCCGGCGATAGAGTGCGATGGCCTGCGCCGTCAGCAGATGGACGGGAATCGCATCGCTCGAAAAAGCGTCCACGATCAGGACGTCATAACCTTGCGGCGGCTCCGCCTCCATCGACAGCCGCGCGTCCCCGGTGACAATGTCGACCTTTGCCTTGGAGTCGCGCACGTAGAAAAAGGTGTTCTTTGCAATGTCCTCCACCAGCGGGTTGATGTCGTAAAAGCGGAAAACGTCGCCGCTGCGCCCGTAGGCTGCCAGCGTGCCCGCACCCAGTCCGATAATTCCCACCCGCCGCGGCCGTTTTTCGCAGCAAACGTCCAGCGCCAGGCCCACACCCGAGTGATGGCCGTAGTAGGAAGTCGGGCTGTCGCGAAGCTCGGACGTGAAGATCTCCGTCCCGTGAGTGATAGTGCCGTTGTAGAGAACGCGGGTAATACCGTTGAATGGAGCGCTCAAATCCTCGCTCACGCGCAGCGCGCCATAAAAATTTCGGACTCGGACCGTGGTGTGCTCGTCGTCTTCATGCGCCTGCGAATAAATTAGCAGTACGGCGATGCCGATCGTCGCAATGCCCCAGAAAATCCGCCAGCCGATTCCCAGCGCCCAGGTTACGGCAAGAATCAGCAGCGTGGTCACGACCAGGCCGCACATCAGCTCGTAGCTGCCGGAAAATATCAGCGGCGCCGCCACGCCCACGAACAGCGAACCCACAGCGCCGCCGGCGGAGATCATGAGATAGAAAGACGTCGCGTACCGCGGCGAAGGACACAGCCGGTGCAGCTCCGCATGGCAAAACAGGCACAGGATCAGCAGCGCCAGGCTGTAGAAAGGCAATGACAGCCACAGCGGGATTTCCGATCGCCAGTAAATCGTAATGTAGACCAGCCCGCCTAGCGCGACCGCGGTAAAGCCTAGCAGGCACATGCGCGCGATGGAAAGACCAAACACCGGGATGCGCACGCGCAGCAGCCGCGGCATCCATTGCCCGCGGCTGAAGGCGATCACAAAGCTCAGCAGGTACATGGTGAGCGGGACAATCCACAACAGAGGCACCGCGGCCACATTCTGCACAATGTGGTTGGTCATCGCGCACAACAGCAGCGACCCGCAGCCTGCCAGCAGAAGCCAGAGAACGCGATCGCTCAAGGGCGGCTGAGGCTCTTCCTTCAGCGGCGCATCGGCAGCGATCTTCGGTTGCTCCACTGTCACCACGGGACCTCGTGCGGCTCGAGCCTGAAAGAAGGCGATCCCCGCGCACGCCAGTGAAAACACAATGAAACCGGAAAACCAGATCACGCTCTGCGCGCGCAGGCTGAAACGCGGCTCAACCAGCCATGGGTAGATGAGCAAGGCCAGCAACGACCCGAAATTTGAAAGCGCGAACAAGCGGTAAGGCGGTCTTACAGCCACGGCTTCTCCGCCGGCTGTCCCGGCCGAACGACCGGGCCCGAAGCCTATCGCATACCACGATTGCAGCAAGGGATTGTTCGCGGAAAGCACCAGGAAAGGCAGCCCGATCAGCGAACCGAGAACCCAGAACACGCTGGTGATCGGATGCGCCGTCGAGGCGTGCAGCGCAGGATGAAGATTCATCCCCGCCTGGATCACGCAAGCCGCCAGCAATCCCACGTAGACCAGCGACTGGGCGCGCCGGTGCAGCCGGTTGGCCAGCCAGTGCGCGCAAAGATAGCCAAAGAGAAGCGCGACCTGGAAAAAAACCAGGCAGGTGGTCCACACCGCCGCCGACCCGCCGAGCAAAGGCAGCAGCCGTTTGGCGGCGATCGGTTCCACTAAAAAGAGCAGGAAACTGCCAAGAAAAATGGCGACTGCATACAGCCAGTTGATGGGAGACATGAGCGAATTAAGATAGCATGCCGCCCGCGGAATCCGGCGCGCCATTCACCACCCTGCTGTTAACATTCCCAGCAGAAATCCAGGCTCAATCTGCTCCCGCTATGAACGCCTATCTGATCGGCATACTGATCTACGCGGCTGCGCTGATGGCACTCGGTGTCTATGCCAGCCGGCGTGTGAAGTCGGCTTCGGACTTCCTCGTAGCCGGCCGACGATTGGGAGCGGGATCGATCTTCGCCACTTTTCTCGCCGCCAACCTCGGCGCTGGATCCACGGTGGGAGCCACCGGGCTTGGCTACCGCTTGGGCCTCTCCGCCTGGTGGTGGGTCGGCTCTGCCGCTTTCGGTACGCTGATATTGGCCACCCTGCTGGGTCCCAGATTGTGGGAGATCGCCAAAGGAAATTCCTTGAACACCATGGGCGATTTCCTGCAATGGCGCTATAGCAAAGCCGTCAGAGGGACCATCGCCTGTCTGCTGTGGCTGGGGACGCTGGCGATTCTCGCCGGACAGTTGATCGCCATTTCCTGGATCCTCAACGTTGTGCTGGGCTTGCCCAAGTGGGCGGGATGCGCCGTTGGCGGCCTGGTGGCGATTGCCTATTATTCGGCGGGCGGGCTGGTGGCTTCGGCCTTCGTCAACATCATCGAATTGACAGTCACCATGTCCGGCCTGTTGCTGGCTGTTCCCTTTGCCTTGCACGCCGTCGGTGGCTGGGCACATCTTGTCGAACAAGTGAATGCGGCGCAAAATCAAACTGCGATTGCTCCTGCGCAACTTTTCTCCTTCACCGGCGCAGGCGCCCGGCAGATACTTGCTTACTTCGCTATCCTCGCGCCGTCCTTTATGGTTTCACCCGGCCTGGTGCAGAAACTATATGGCGCGCGGAGCCGCGAGGCTGTGCGGCTGGGCGTGGGGATGAACTCGCTGGCCCAGGCCGGATTTGCCGTTGTTCCCGCGGTTCTCGGCCTGTGCGCGCTGGCCGCGTTTCCTCACTTGAGCAATCCCGAGCTGGCCATGCCTGCGGTCATGATGAAGCTGCTGCCCAGGTGGATGGGCATCTGGGCGCTGGCTTCCATTTTTTCCGCCGAGCTCAGCGCCACTGACACCATCCTGTTCATGCTCTCCACTTCCCTTGCCGTCGATCTCTATAAGACCTTTCTCAATCCCCAGGTGTCCGACAGGAAATTGCTCATGGTAAGCCGCGCGACCGGGGTTCTCGCCGGACTGGCCGGCGTCCTGCTTGCCGCCTTTCTCTCTTCGATTGTGGCCGCGGTCAGTATCTTTTATGGTTTGCTGGCCGTATCGTTGTTCGTTCCCGTGGTTGCCGGTCTGTACTGGAAGCGGGTGAATTCGCAAGCGGTTCTGGCCACCATCGCCGGAGCTCTTGCGGCCACGCTGCTGATTTCCTATTACACTCATGGCCGGGGACTCTGGCTGCTGTCACCGCAGGCTCTGGGAATCATGACTGCATTTCTGATCGTCGCTGTGGCGACTATCCTCGGAATCGGAAGACCGACGAAGGACCAGAAGGGTGAACAGTGCGGCCGATGACGCGCCCAGGAACTTTCATGCAACGTAGGGAATTCACTCAATCGTTGTTAGCGCTGATGGCGGCCGCGGGCAGCGGAGGCCCAGCTCTCGCCCAACCAGCTGCCCAGTCAGAATCCGAGCCGGCGGCTTCATTCGGACTGAGCCTTACCGCCGTGACTGGGATCAAAGTCGGCCACTTCACCTCTCAGCAGCGGCCTACCGGATGCACCGTGGTGCTGTGCGAAGCCGGCGCAGTTGCCGGAGTCGACGTACGAGGCTCGGCCCCGGGCACGCGCGAAACCGACTTGCTCAACCCCGTCAATGCCGTGCAGCAGATTCACGCCATCACGCTCACCGGAGGCAGCGCCTTTGGTCTCGATGCCGCCACCGGCGTCATGCGCTACCTGGAAGAGCACGGAATCGGGTTCAAGTTTGATCCGCAGGCTCAGGGAAGAAAGACTGGATATCGCGGCGTAGTTCCCATCGTGCCTGCGGCGGTCTTGTTTGATCTGGATGTCGGCGATGGCGCGATCCGGCCCAATGCCGAGTCCGGTTACCAGGCCAGCCACGCCGCAAGCACTGGTCCCGTTGCCGAAGGCAACGTTGGCGCGGGCGCCGGCGCCACGGTGGGAAAGATGTTCGGCATGCAGTTCGCGATGAAGTCCGGCGTGGGCTCGGCAGGCATCAAGGTCGGAAGCTCGGAGATCGTTGTGGCGGGCCTGGCAGCGGTCAATGCCGTGGGCGACGTCATTGATCCTGCAAACGGAAAGATCCTGGGCGGCGCGCGCGCCGCCGATGGGCGCGGTTTCCGCAACTCCATGGCGGAGATCCTTCGCGGCTATCAGCTCGTCCCCACGGCGCATGCCAGCACCACGCTCGGCGTAGTCGCCACCAACGTGGCTTTTGACAAGACGCAAATGACCAAGATCGCGCAGATGGCGCACGACGGCCTGGCGCGAACCATCAATCCCGTCCATACGCCCTTTGACGGAGACACCATCTTCGCGCTCTCCACCGGCTCTCTGAAGTTGAATGTGAATCACGGCCTCATCGGCGCTATCGCCGCCGAAGTCATGGCCCAGGCTATCATCCGCGCAGTCAAGATGGCCAGAGGTCTTCCCGGCCTACCGTCGTTTGCGGACATCACGGCAAAGGGGTAAAGGCGGCTTTCGCGATCACTCGCCTGTGCCGAGTTTCCTGCAAAGAACCCCTAGAGCGTCCTGCTCCGCTGGAGTGAGGCGTCCCAACACCTCGGTGATGCGCCGGGCATGTTGCGGGAAAATTCGTGAAATCAAGCGCCGTCCCGCGGGCGTGATCGAGGCCAGGATGAAGCGCTTGTCTCTTCCCTGCTGCCGCCGCCTGGCCAGCCCCCGCTTCTCCAGATTGTCGACCACCATGGTCAGATTGCCGCCGCTGGTGAGCACGCGCTTTGCCAGGTCTCCCAGATTGAGCGGCCCCAGATGATAGAGAGCTTCCAGCACGGCAAACTGCCCCAGGGTCAATCCGGCCTCTTCCAGGCCGACGCGAGCGTAGGCCATGGCACTGTTGGCTGCACGAGCCAGCTTGATATAGGCGCTGAGAGCGCGCTCTTCCGCGGCACTGTCTTTGAATTTGCTTTTCTTCATGCGGGGCGCAGGCTATCGACACCAGACCTGGAAATGACCCAGCAATATACCAGATAAAAAAGCCGGACCTCGCGGTCCGGCTCAGGCAAAGTGAAGGCTTACTGAATGTCGAAGTGCTCGGGATGCAGCAACGGGTCGGACTTCACCAGCACCGTCTGGCGGGTGAGCTCTTCCATCTCCTGGATCCAGCGCCCGCCATTATTCTTGAGCGCCTTGGCCACCTCCGGGTTCACCCGCAGCATGATGTCATGCTCGAAATGGCGGCACATCTTGCGCATCTCCACGTAGATCTCATTGCAGACGGTGGTGACCGACTTGATCATTCCCGTGGCCTGGCAGGTGGGGCAGGGCTGGCCCAGGGTGCGCTCCAGCGACTGCTTCACCCGCTTGCGGGTAATCGCCACCAGTCCGAAATCGTTGAACTGCAGGACCTTTGAAGGCGCGCGGTCGGCCTTCAACGCGTCCTCCAGGGCCTGCATAACTTTCTGCCGGTTTTTGCGCTCGTCCATGTCGATGAAATCGATCACGATGATTCCGCCCAGGTCGCGCAGCCGGATCTGGCGCACAATCTCGCGGATGGCATCGATGTTCGTGCGCACGATAGTGTCTTCCAGGCGCGCCGTCTTGCCCACGTACTTGCCGGTGTTCACATCGATAGCCACCAGGGCTTCGGTCTGGTTGATCACAATGTAGCCGCCGCTCTTCAGCCAGACCTTGGACTTGAGCGCCTTGTTGATTTCCTCAGTGATGTTGAACTGCTCGAACAGCGGAGTTTCCTTGCTGTAGAGCTTCACTCGCTTCACCAGCGAAGGCTGGAAGCGGCTTACGAAGCGCAACACCCGCTCGTATTCCTGCTCGGTGTCAACCCACACTGCGGAAAAGCTCGTGGTCACCTGGTCGCGCAGAATCCGCTCCACCAGGTTGAGGTCGTGGTAGATCAGCGCCGGAGCCTTGGAGTTATCGGCGCGGCCGCGAATCTCGTTCCACAGGTTGATGAGGAAGCGGATGTCGGCGCGAAGATCGTCTTCATTCGCTCCCCCCGCTGCCGTGCGCACGATGAAGCCGCCCTGGGCCTCGCCGCGCTCGCTCAACGCGATCCGCTTCAGGCGATGCCTCTCTTCTTCCGACGCAATCTTTCTTGAAACTCCCGTGTGATGCACCGTGGGCATGTACACCAGGAACCTGCCCGGCAGAGCGATGTGGCTGGTGATGCGCGCGCCCTTCTTGGCGATGGGCTCCTTGGCAATCTGTACCAGGATTTCCTGGCCTTCCTTCAGAAGATCGCTGATGGCCGGCAGCTGGCGCGGCGCATGATGCCGGCGGCCGCGCATATTGCGCCGTCCGCCCGGACGCCTCTGCCCGCCACCGCGGCGCTCTCCACGGCGATCGGAACGCTGCGGTTGCTGAAACCCCGCAGTGCCTGCCGCGCGATGCTCGGCGCGAGCGCCTTCCAGGTCCTCGCCATGCTCGCCCGCAGCTGATTCTTCAAAACCGGCTTCATCTTCATCATCCAACTCTTCTTCTGCCCCGAACACACCCGCGGGTTCGCCTTCCATCTCTTCCGGCTCCAGGCCTTCGCCCTCATACTGTCCGGTGGCATGCTCATTCACGTGCGCGTCGCGCACGGCTTCAATCAGCTCCCGGCCGGCCGCGATCTGGTCCTGGCCCATGACTTCTTCTTCCAGCTCTTCGAATTCTCCCAGGTCGGCGTCTTCCTCGAAGCCCGGCAGCTCGCTCTCTTCTTCTTCGATCTCTTCTTCCTCCAGAAGACCGCTGCCCGAAGCCCGCCAGGGATCACCCGATTCGGGATGTACATGGGGCGAGAGCGCGGATTCTGTCGACTCAAATTCCGTGCCAGCCGGCTTCAATTCGGATTCAACCGTTTCTTCCTCAGCGATGTCGTGCTCCACGGAGCTTTGCGGCTCAGCAACGTCAGCCCTGTGAATCTCGATCTCGGATTGTGACTCTGTTTCCTCTGAAGAAGGAATCACCAGGGGAGCGAGGCTGGCGGTTCCGTGACTTGCTTCTTCGGCATGCCCATGTTCCTGCGCGTGCTCGGCTTCATGCACATGAGGAACCGGGCCGGCGGATTCCAAGTCCTGGCGAACGCCGTGCTCGTGGCCGGCGATCTCCGGATGCTGCTCCGCAACCGGCATTGCAGTAACCTCGGCGTGGCGCGGCGCGCGAGAGCTCTGTCCGCGATATTTGGAGATGGATTCGCCGGGCAGAACCATGGAATCCGGCGAGAAATCCGCTACATTCAGCGAATACTCGGTCGATGGCCGCGCGGTCCTGACCGGAGCCGGCTTGCGCTCGGCCGTCCGGGAAGGCTTCGACTCTGAAAGCGGCTGGTACTTGGAAATGGATTCACCGGGAAGCAAAATGGGCTCTTGCGCAGGACTGCCGGAATGCGAGCCTTCCGAGCGTCCGCTCCCGGATGATTCCGTGGCGCGATTGCTGCGCTCGTTGCGGCCGCCGCGGTCTGCGGATTCGGCCCGCTCACTGCGTTCGCCGCGATCACTGCGTTCGCCGCGATCACCACGCTCTTCACGTTCCTGGAAGCGTCCACCGCGTCCCCGGCGGCGACGGCGTCCGCGCCATCTGCGGGCGCCTTCTCGATCCTGTTCCTCGGCGCCGCCATTGCTCGCGCGCGCGCCTTCGGCAACAGTCTCTTCCTGCTCATCAGCCGCAGCCGGTGCGCTCTCAGAAGATTCCTCTGCTGCCTCTTTCGCGTGGCCATTCGGCGCCTGAACGTGTTCTTCTTTTTCGCCAGGCGATTCCGGGCCGCGAGACTCTACCACCCGCGCGCGCGACACCGCCTGTTCCAGGCCCTCGGTGTCATCGTCTTCTTCTTCCAGAAGGAAGTCGGAGACGTAAAGGAAGGCGTCTCGTTCCAATCCGATGTTGACGAACGCGGATTGCATTCCGGGAAGCACGCGCGTAACCCGGCCCTTATAGATGGAGCCGGCCAGGGTGTATTCGTTTTCCCGCTCGTAATAGATTTCAGCTAACTGATCTTCTTCGACGATCGCCACTTTGGTTTCGTGCGGCGTCGAAGAGACAAAGAGTTCTTTCGACATTGATCACTTTCCGGTCTAGCCGGCCGGATGTAAGAAGAACGGCGGAGCAGGTTCAGAAGGGTAGGAATTATCCGCGCCGGAATAGGAACGGCGCAAAGCTGTCTGCAGGTCTTGATTTTTCTTTCCTGACGCGAACGTGTGCGGAGCTCGCCGGGTGTGGCCCGGTAAAGGCTCCCTCACTATGCAGATAAGCTTGTTGAAGAATCTTGATACCCTGTGCACGTCCTGAGTTTGTGGCCACCCAGCGATTCGCGGGGCCGTTCCCCACCCGGGCCGTGCTCTCTGAATTTCTCTCCGGCTCGCTTCTAAGTAAAAGGCCGGCTGCCCTCTCTTAAACGTCAGGGCACAACGTAAATATCTCTGTTTCCCTGCGCCGTTTCGGGCGCAATGTTTTTTGAATCCTGCGTCAGTTCACGAAGCGGCGCATCCGAATGTTCATCACTATCCCCAGCGCCAAAAACATGAACAGCAGTGAAGAGCCGCCATAACTCATCAGCGGCAGCGGAATTCCGGTGACGGGCATAAAGCCAACCACCATTCCGGCGTTAACCAGGACGTGAAACAGCAAAACTGCTACCACGCCCATGATCACAAAGCTCCCTGCGCGATCAGGCGCAGTCTGAGCGTTGTGGATCAAACGCATCAACACCATAAAGTATAGCAGCAACAGGGTTAACGCGCCCACAAAGCCGTGTTCCTCTGACCAGGCCGCAAAAATGAAGTCGGTGTGCGGCTCGGGAAGGAACAACCCTTGTGTTTGCGACCCTTTAAGCACTCCCTGGCCCCAGATGCCGCCGGCTCCCACGGCGATCTTGGATTGCTCAAGTTGGTACCCCGCCTTCTGCGAATCCGCCTCTGGATGGAGGAAGGTGGTGAGCCGGTCTTTCTGATACGGCTTAAGGCCGTAGTGCCAGATCGCCGGAGCCAGCACTCCCGCGATCAGCAGAACCACGGCCGCATGGCGAAACTTAATCCCTCCCAGAAACAGCGCCATCACCGCCACGGGAACATAGGTCAGAGCCGTGCCCAGGTCGGGCTGCTTCAGGACCAGCAGCATGGGGACGGCAGCGATCGCTCCCGCCTTGATGACGTCAGAGAGGGAGGCTCCGCGGTCGTTCTCTTCGGCAAAGTACTTGGCCAGCGCGATGATCAACACCAGCTTGACCCACTCCGAAGGCTGGAAGTGTTGCCCGCCGGGCAAAAGTATCCAGCGGCGGGCGCCCAGATATTTTTTCCCAAACACGGCCACCGCAACCAGGGAGATCAGCGCAGCCGCATATAGCCAATGCGCGTTTTCCAGCAGCACCTGATAGTTGACCAGGCTGACGGCAAACATAAGAAGCAGCCCGAATAGGATCCAGTAAATCTGCTTGATGTGAGAGCCGGCGAACTTGGTGCCGTAGGTGGTGCTGTAAATCTCCAGCACTCCCAGCCCGCAGATCAACAGCACAAAGCCCAGTAGAACCCAGTCGAAATCGCGGAAGGAGATCAGGCGGCGCATCAGTCGGTCCCGGCTGTACCCACAGCGGCTGTACCCACAGCGAAAGATGCGGGCTTCAAATGTTTGCGTCTTTCCGGCGTCATCCTGACCAGCATGGTGCCGCCCTGAAAGTGTCCCGGTTCGTTCCCACCCTCAGCGTCATTCTCGCTGGGAGCGCTCCACAGCCCGGCGATGGGCACCGATCCCGGATCGAGCTTGTCGCTGAACAGCAGCGGATTGTTGCGCACCCGTCGCTGCTTTTCAACAAAGAGCTTGATCACCTGCGCGGCGATGCGCGCCGCCAACGGTCCGTGTTCGCCGCCTTCAAAGTAAACCACCACCACGATCTCCGGGTTGCGCCGCGGAGTGACGCCGGCAAACCAGCCGTTACCCTTGAGTTCGCCTTTCAGATTCTTTTCCTTTAGCCCGTGCGTTTCCAGATAGTGATGGCTCACTTTCTGCGTGCTTCCCGTCTTGCCGGCGAAATCGACTCCCTGCAGATGTGAAGCGGCTGCCGTTCCTATCGGGTTCACCACGTTGGCCATGGCATCGGTGATGGTGATCCAGCTTTGCGGGTCAAGAGGCAGATGCACGACCTCGGGCTGGCCGCCCTCCGCCTTCGCCAGGTACTTGTATTCCGCAGGCAGCTGCTCCAGATCGACTACGTGCGGGCGGTAGAAGGTCCCACCCATGGCGATACCGCCAATAGCGCGCGCGATCTGAATCGGACTAACCGCAACAGCACCCTGTCCGATCCCAACGGAAATAACCTCTCCGGCGTACCACCTCTGGTGGAAGTTCTTTATCTTCCATTCTTCTGACGGCATCACGCCGCTGACTTCGTTGGGCAAGTCGATCCCGGTCTTTTTGCCGATGCCAACCGCTGTAGCCCACTTGGCAATCTTCTCGATTCCCAGCTTTTCCGCGAGCGTGTAGAAGAAAACGTCGCAGGATTGATAAATGCCCTTGGAGATGCCCACGCTGCCGTGCGCGCGTTGCGGATCATGCTTGATCCAGCACTCGTGATAGCTGCCGAAGAAGATTCCGCCTCCCTGGCAATTCACGTTGAGCGTCTGGGCCACGCCTTCCTCCAGGCCGGCCAAAGACATGATGATCTTGAACACCGATCCCGGCGCCACCTGCGCCTGGATCGCCTTGTTCAACAACGGGTGGTCCGGATCGTCCGTCAGCTGCTTCCACTCTTTGGCGGAGATGCGGATCGCAAAATCGTTGGGATCGAAAGCGGGACGGCTGACCATGGCCAGGACTTCGCCGTTCCGCGGATCCAAAGCCACGATCGCCCCGTTCTTGCCCTCCAGCGCCTGTTCTGCTGCCTTTTGAATATCGATATCAATGGTCAGCTTTAATTCCTTGCCCGCCACTGCCGGGACGTTGGCGTCTTTTGGACGGCCGACCTCCTTGCCCTTGCTGTTCACCAGCACTTTGCGCGAGCCATCTCTGCCTTTGAGAACGTCGTTGTAGTAGAGCTCCACGCCCGACTGGCCCACGATGTCGCCGCGCTCGTAGGTTTCAAATTGCGGGGTATTCAGCATGTCTTCGCTGACCTCGCCGACATAACCGATGAGGTGGGCCATGAAGCCGTCTTTGGGATAAAGGCGGCGGTGCACCATGAGCGTTTCCAACTCGGGAAAGTCATCCTTATGCGACTCGATGAACGAGAGATCGTCGTGCGTAATGTCGTCTTTCACGATGATCGGCTGGAACGCGGGCAGATGGGCAAGCTGGGCACGGCGGATCTTGTCGAGAATTTCATCCACGGGAATGTTCAGGCCCGCGGCGATCTTCTGCGCGTCGGCATTCAGGTCGCGCATCTGGTCGCGCAGCAGCAGTGCTGAAAACGATGGATAGTTCTTGACGATTTCCTGTTCGTCGCGGTCCAGTATCTTTCCCCGCGGCGCCACGATGGGCACGCGCTTGATGCGCTGCTGCTCGGCCTTGGTCTGTAGCTCTTCCGTATGCCGTACCTGCAGGCTCCACAGCCCGTAGGCCAGCACCAGAAAAGCCAGCATGATCACGTACTGAACGGCGGTGAATCTAGCAGACGAGATTTTTGCGTCGCGACCGACCATACTCTTGTGCGCAGAAGGCGCAGGAGAGCTGAACTCCTGAACATAGAGTACCGCAAACAGCGGCCACCCGCTCTCCAACGAAGCCCTGAACTGGAGTTACTGAAGTATTAATGTTGATGCCAGACGGCCGGTTACCCGATTCAGACTCGATACTTAAGCCGGTCCAGTCCGGTGAACAGGACTACGGCCATTAGACCGTTGGCCAGCGCTGAAACCAGGGTGTGTGCCCACAGCCACGGCTCGCGCGTTCCCACCAGCCCGAGGGCGATCACCATGTACAGAATCCGGTGCACCAGGCAGAAGGCAAAGGTCATCAGGAATCGCGACCCCGGATTGTCCACGTCGATCCGGACGCCCAGCGATGAAGCCAGGTAGCCGATCATCGTCTTGGCGATCCCGTTCAATCCGATCTTGGTCCCGGCAAAGACATCCTGCAGGGTGCCGATGATGGCGCCGGTCAGCAGACCGGGAATCGGACGCCGCCGGGCGACTGCAAAGAAGATGGTCACCAGCAACGGGAAATCGAAGATCCGCAGGAACCCGAACCAGCGGGAGACGAAGATCTGCACGAACAGCGCCAGCAACGGAATACCGATCGATGCCGGCCAGCTGAACTGGTGGACCTCAATTTCCTCGCGCGAGGTCAACGAAAGGACCGGGCTCATCGCGGCGGCTTCTCCGGGTCACGGCGTTGCTGCGCCTCGGGTGTCGCGCTGGGCGAGGCTTCAGGAGTTTCGGCCGCGGCGGGCTGCTTGGGACTAGCGATCTTCTTGGTAGCAGTGGCAGGCGCCGGCGACGCGGTTATTAGTGCCTCAGTTTTCTTTTTGCCAGCAGCCGGCGTGGGCGAACCGGAAGGCTTGGCAGATCCCGCCGCAGCGGTCTTTGCGGCGGCGTGCTCCGGAGTTGGCGTCGGCTTGGGAATGCTTGGTAGTTTTTGCGCCAGAATGTCGGCGGCGCGCCGTGGCTGCTCACTGCTCGCGGACTGTGTCCGCTCGGCAATGCTGGTAACCACCAGCACCTCTTCCAGACGATTCAGGTCCGCGGCCGGTTTAAGTCTGATGCTGAGGAACGGGCCTCCATCGCTGTCCTGCCCGACCTTGTTCACGATTCCTACCGGCAGTCCTTTGGGATAGACGCGGTCGCCGCCGCTGGTCATAACCCGTTCGCCCACGTCGACCTTCTCGTCGGACATGATGTCGTCCACCCGCAGATCACCGAGGTCGCTGCCATGCAGCACGCCCTGCAAGCGTGAATTTTCCAGGATCACTCCGGCGCCGCTGTCGCGGTCACTGATCAGGACCACCTGGGAACTCATGGGGTAGACTTCCTTGATTTTGCCGACGATCCCATCCGGCGTAATCACCGCCATGCCCGGCTTGAGATCTTTGTGTTTATCGATATAGATAACGTGGGACTGCTCGCTGCCGCCGGAGCCGATCACCTGCGCCGCTATCGTCTGGCCGACATATTGTTCCTTGAAGTCGAGCAAGGCCTGCAAGCGGCGGTTCTGTTCTACGTCCGTCTTGAGGCGTGCGTTTTCCAGCCGTAAGCGGCCAAGTTCCTCCTGCAGATCGCGGTTCTGCCTATGCACCTTGCGGAGATCGACGTAGCCGTTCCAGGTGTTGCGGAAGAAATGGCTGGTCGCGATCAGGGCGCGCTCGAAAGGAGTGATGGCGGTCACCGTCCAGACGCGAATCAGCGGTGGCCCCTCCGCTGCAGGTCCACGGGCTTTGACCTGGGTGGCCAGAGCAATGACCTGAATAAAGAGAACGGCCATCAGGACGAGCGGGTTTTTGTACCGGCTGAAGAAGTTTTCCATAACGCCGCCGGGAAAGCCCGCTCCTATTCGATAGAGATCTTGCGCAGCAGCTTGAAGTCGCTGAGCATCTTGCCGGTGCCCAGGACAACGCTGGCCAGCGGATCATCGGCGATCGAAACCGGCAAGCCGGTTTCCTCGCGAATGCGTTTGTCCAGATTCTTCAGAAGCGCTCCGCCGCCGGTCAATACGATGCCACGATCGCTGATGTCGGCGCTGAGCTCGGGAGGCGTGCGCTCCAGGGCTACGCGGATGGCGTTCATGATGGTGCTGATGCACTCGCTCAGAGCCTCGCGAATCTCGCTGTCGTCGATGGTGATGGTCTTGGGCACGCCCTCAATCAGGTTGCGGCCCTTGATCTCCATGGTCAGCGGCTTGTCCAGCGGATACGCCGAACCGATTTCAATCTTGATCTGCTCCGCGGTGCGCTCTCCGATGAGCAGGTTGTACTTGCGCTTGAGGTAATTCATGATGGCCTCGTCCATTTGGTTCCCGGCCATGCGCACGGAGCGGGAATAGACGATGCCGCTGAGAGAGATCACGGCGATGTCGGTGGTGCCGCCGCCGATATCCACCACCATGTTGCCGCTGGGCTCGGTGATGGGAAGCCCGGCCCCGATGGCGGCCACCATGGCCTGCTCCACCAGGTGAACTTCGCTGGCTTTGGCCCGGTAAGCCGAGTCCATGACCGCTCGCTTCTCCACCTGCGTAATTTCCGAAGGCACGCCGATCACAATGCGCGGGTGCACCAGCATCTTGCGGTTGTGCGCCTTTTGGATGAAATAGTTCAGCATCTTCTCTGTAACTTTGAAATCGGCGATAACGCCGTCCTTCATCGGCTTGATGGCGACAATGTTTCCCGGCGTCCGGCCCAGCATCTCTTTGGCTTCCTTGCCCACAGCCTCGACTTCGCCGGTGTTCTTGTTGATCGCCACAATGGAAGGCTCGTTTACGACAATCCCTTTGCCTTTAGCGTAGACGAGGGTGTTGGCGGTTCCCAGATCGATGGCCAGGTCGCTGGAGAACATGCTGAACAGCGAGCGCAAATTGTGAATGCGCGAATTCTCTGATTTAATTCCGTTTGAAGACATACAGTCTCTTTCTTCTCTATTCTCCGCGCGTCCGGTTTTTATCCTGTCTCGCTGCCGTTCCGTCCCTGGAAACCGCCGTAAACGCGAAACTCTCCGCCTGATTTTGCGAATCTTCTACTTTCAAACAAAAAACTCGACCCGGCAATAAGGGATTTTACTGGATCGTCACCGTTTGCTGCTTGGTGCTCACCCCGCCTTTGGAGTTCTGCGCCGTAACGGTGATGATATTGTCCCCTGTTGGCAGGGAGCTGGTGAAGTGATGGAAGCCTCCATCCACATCCGTGACCGCCTCCTGCCCGTTCACCATGACCCTGGCGCCGGGTTCGGTCCGCCCCCGCACCTCGATCACATGACCATGTTGCACCAGGTCACCCACTTCCAGCGCGATGCTGGAAGTCTCATTCCCTTTAGGCACCAGGGTAAATTTGGACTTCTGGCTCTCCACCGACTCCTTGCCATTGTCTCCAACCGACCGCACCTCCCAGTAGTACGTTCCCACGGGCAGGTCTTTCAGCACCACCTGGGGGGTAGCGATATTCCGGTCGAACACCATCGACGTCGTGGTAAAGAACTGGTTCTTGGAAATCCTCAGGTGATAATTGTGGACGGCTTCTACCTCTTTCCAGTAAAAGGTCACGCCGGCATCGTTGGGAGCCACCGAGATTTGCTGGTTGTCAAAGGGACCGAGCAGTATCGGCGCTCCGATCTCCGTGCTCTTGGCCATCTTCTTGGCGTCGTCGGTGGGAATGCTGACCTTTTCGTTGGCCGTCAACCGGACCGCTTCCTGACCTCCCTGCCAGTCGCGCCGAACTTCGCCGCTGCCTTTCTTAATGACGATTGAGCGCTGGTCGGTGTGCGCATCATTCTGCACCTCAGCCGCGCTGTCGGGAGCAAACGTGGTGGTGGATCCGGCCACACTGACCTGCGACCTGGAACCCGGGGTAATGTTCGATGTAGCCAGGTCTACGGTACCGGTGGTTACCTGCACCGCGACTTGCGTCTGCTGCTCCGCGGTAACGAAGTTCTCCTGAATGACGATCAGGGAGTCAGGTTTGACCGTGTAGTTGGTGCCGTCGGTGAAGACCACCTTGGCAATTCCCTCGGGCGAAGTCTGAATCACATCGTTCCTCTCGAGAGCGACACCGTAGTCGGCAACCAGCCAGGTAGTGCTACCGGCCTTCTTCACCCGCACCACTCCATCAATATTGGTGAAGTGTGCCTGCTGCTGACCGGGCTCAATACCCGCTCCGCTGGCGGTATCGCCTAAACCAACTTTGGCCAGAAGTTTGCTAAGTCCGGCTTCACCGGCAGCGAATACCCGGTTGGTGAGGACAGGAAAAATCAGAGATAGGGCCAGCAACCCCAGCGCCAGCACCGCCATGCACGCCAGAAAAACGCTGCGATAGGTTATGGTGACGTAAGAAATCTGAAAGCCGGATTTTCGCTTTTGCGCCACTGACTTGACAGGGGGGAGTTTTGCCGCCGTTGGCTATCAGACTAACACAGTTCCACTGAGCCGCGGCCGCACCGATCCTGCCCAAAGGTGCATCGAACCCCGGGAATTCCGTGCCGCCGTAACCGGTCCGCCCCGTATCAAACTTATGCAAGATGAGGAACCCTCAGGAATACCTAGATTGGTTCAACCTGGAAGCATGGGACATGGGCCCGGTCGAAGAGAAAGCGGGACAAAGCCACCTTGCTCCGCTTTTGGGCCCAGGTTGGTTCCTTATAGAGAGCTCATGTTCGAGAGGAATTCTCCGTTCGAGCGTGTCTTGCCCAGCTTGTCGATCAGCAACTCCATGGCTTCCACGGGAGAGAGCGGGTTCAACACCCGCCGCAACACCCAGATGCGAGTGAGGTCTTCCTTGGGGATGATCAGCTCTTCCTTGCGGGTGCCTGACCGCTGAATGTCGATGGCCGGGAAAACGCGCTTGTCTGACAGCTTGCGGTCAAGGATGACTTCCATGTTGCCGGTGCCTTTGAATTCTTCAAAGATCACGTCGTCCATGCGCGATCCGGTCTCGATGAGGGCCGTGGCCGCGATGGTCAGCGATCCGCCTTCTTCAATGTTGCGCGCGGCGCCGAAGAAGCGCTTAGGACGCTGCAGGGCGTTGGAGTCCACGCCGCCGGAGAGCACCTTGCCGGACGGAGGCACAATGGTGTTGTAGGCGCGCGCCAGTCGCGTGATGGAATCCAGCAGGATCACCACATCGCGCTTGTGCTCCACCAGACGCTTGGCTTTTTCAATTACCATCTCCGCGACCTGCACGTGGCGGGCCGCCGGTTCGTCAAAGGTCGACGAAATCACTTCGCCCTTCACCGAACGCTGCATGTCGGTGACTTCTTCCGGGCGCTCGTCGATCAGCAGAACGATCAGCACCACCTCAGGATGGTTGGTGGTGATGGAGTTGGCGATATTCTGTAGGATCATGGTCTTGCCGGCGCGCGGCGGAGAAACGATCAGGCCGCGCTGCCCTTTACCGATGGGCGTGAGCAGGTCCATCACCCGCGCCGTGAAGTTGTCGCGCGTGGTTTCCAGCTTGAGGCGCTCCTGCGGATAAAGCGGCGTCAGATTGTCGAACAGGATCTTGTTGCGCGCTTCTTCCGGCGACTCAAAATTGACGGCTTCGATCTTGACCAGCGCAAAATATTTTTCGCCCTCATGCGGCGGCCTCACCTGGCCGCTGATGGTGTCACCGGTCTTTAGATCAAATTTGCGAATCTGGGAAGGCGAGACATAGATGTCGTCGGGACCGGGCAGGTAGTTGTAGTCCGGTGAACGCAGGAAGCCATAGCCATCGGGCAGGATTTCCAGCACACCCTCGGCAAAAATGTGCCCTTCTTTTTCACTCTGAGCCTGCAGGATTTTGAAGATGAGGTCCTGCTTGCGCAGGCCGCTGGCGCCGGGGAGGTCCAGGGTACGCGCGATCTTGGTAAGCTCAGTTATATTTTTTTCTTTTAACTCAGCGATTGTCATAGTCACCTACGGGATTGATTTGGGAGGATAAAGCTTAGCGCCGGCGATTCAGAGGCGAGAACTTTTTGAACTCCCGCCAGGCTTCCGCCCGGCGGGGTAATTTCAGGAAAAGATATTATGCAGCGCGACGCTGAGGTTCGGCAACTTTTTCTGTTGTCGCGGTAATTACCTCTTCAGTTTGAGCGGCGTCGCCTACCCGCACCAGGACGTCATTCATCGTCTCCTGGATCCGGGTGTTCGGCTTATGAAATTTCCGGGTCGCCTTCGACACGAGCTGGCACAGAAGATAACGGTTGGTTACCGTGTCCAGCGCCTCATATATAAGATCGGAACGCATATGTTTCTCCTCCCATGGAATAAAGATGATCTGGTTATCAATACGAACGACCTTACGGCTGTTCCTGGAGCTTCGATTGTGACTGTTGGCTTAGAGTTTCAAATCTTCTGATTTAGCTAACTCGCAAGCCGGAAAGCGCAGGAAACATGTGCTTGGCGCAACCGCTCAACGCCTTACCACGCAGATGTCTAGGGAAATTACCAGAGTCCTTGCGTGCCTATTAGACGCACGCCGCGTGTTCCAAGTTGCTTAAAAAAAACGGGTGCGGTGGGCCTTTTACTCGACGAAACATGGCGACCCAAAATCCGTGGATGCTTTACATTATCTGGAAAATCCCAGGCCGTCAAGAAATTTCTCTGCGTCGATGGTGCACTAAGTCCTTAATAATCTTCATCTAAGACCGTTTCTCCGTCATCTACTTACCTTTTAGAGTCTGGCCCGAACAGGCTCAATTCAGGAGAGGTGTTCATGAACGATCCGCGTTACCCCATCGGCCGTTTCACCCCGGACTCAAACCCGACGTCGGCAACCCGCGGCCGGCATATCAATGAGATCAGCACACTTCCCTCACGCTTTCGCCAGGCCGTTGCCGGGCTGTCGCCCCAACAGCTGGATACTCCCTATCGCGACGGTGGCTGGACCGTGCGCCAAGTGGTCCATCATGTGCCTGACAGCCACTTGAATGCCTACATCCGGTGCAAATGGACGTTAACCGAGGCCAGCCCTACCATCAAGCCGTATGACGAGGGTGCCTGGGCACGACTCAAGGACAGCGAACTCACTCCCATTGACGTCTCTCTGAATCTGCTCGACGCAGTCCAAACCCGTTGGGTCGTCCTGCTTAGAACGCTTGAGCCCGGGGATTTTGCACGGGAATTTACCCATCCCGAAGCCGGCCTCAAGAATATCGACTGGTTGGTGCAGCTTTACAGCTGGCACGGGAACCATCATCTGGCGCACGTCACCACGCTAAAGAAAAGACTGAACTGGTAGCCTGCGCGATGCGATGACTACGGGCCCAGCTAGATGGCCGGGCCCGCGCAGTTCTTCTCGATAATCGAGCGCAAGTTCGCATTAAGGTCCATGAACTCAAGGCCGTAGCGATAACCGTCCGCGTTGCGCACTACGGCTTTGACTTTGACATCGGCAGTGGCATGGGTAAAGTTGATCTCCAGTAAGATCTCCGCGCCTACGGGAATGGCACAGGGAATATAGGCGCCCATGCCGCCATGGCTGAGGTTGTTGGCCCTGCCGAAAGCCGGCTTCTCATCGGGAGTCTGGACCTTCAGGCGGGCGTCAATTCTGTAACGTGGCCAGCGCCGCGCCTGCGCGCCCTGATCGGGTTGGTTCATGACACTCCAAACTTCTGGTGCATCTCGATGCACGGAATCTGCTGCCAGCATTCGCCTCTTCTCTCTCCGGCGAAGCGTTCGTTCATAACCAATCTCTAAAGCGGTCAGGGCCGTTTCGAAGAGTTTAACTTACGGTCCATCTCCTCGATTACCGTCTTCCACATGTCGATCTCGAGCTGGAATTGATGCTTGAGCGGTGACTGCGTGGTGTCGACGAAGGCCAGGTTCTTTTCCATCTGCTGAACCAGGCCTTTCATTTTCTGCAAGTCCTGGCGTAATTCCTGGATGTCATTCTGACCTGGGCCCGCGGTCGTCGCCGCCTGCACCGGCGACACTGCCGTTGCCGCTGCAGGCAACTGAGCGGCATGAGTAATACCCACGTTGAGAAACACAACGACAATGAGGGCGGAAGCAAGCCGCATAAAAGATTCTCCTCCGGCTAACTCCAGGGAACCGAGCTGCCGCTTCCTATGCTAAATCAAGGCCATCATGAAGCTGCGCGGCAAAATTACTTGGTCGCGCCTGCGGTAATCGTGTCTTTGTACACCACGCCGCCTTTCATCACAAAGCCGACTGCTTCCAGCGCGCGCACATCCTGCAGGGGGTCGACGGTCACGGCAATTATGTCGGCATATTTGCCCGCTTCTAGCGTGCCCACGTCCTGGGCGCGTCCGATCAGGTCGGCGGCGCTGCTGGTAGCCGCGCGGATGGCCTGCGCCGGCGTCATGCCGTATTTCACCATGTAGAAGAACTGTTTCGCGTTATCGCCATGCGGATAGACGCCGGCATCGGTGCCGAATGCCATCTTGGCTCCGCCTTTCACCGCCCGCTCAAAGTTCTCACGCTGGAGCCGGCCGATTTTCTTTTCCTTATCGACGTTCTCCTGCGGCAGGCCGAATTCGATCGCTTTGCCCAAAATGTAATCGTCGTTGTAGATGTCCATCACCAGATAGGTGCCATGCTCCCTGGCCAGGCGGATGCCTTCGTCGTCAATCAGGCTGGCGTGCTCGATCGAGTCGATGCCGGCAAGAATTGCGTTCTTGATTCCCTGCGTCCCGTGCGCGTGCGCCGCAATCTTCCGGCCCGCCATGTGCGCCTCTTCGGCAGCGGCTTTCAGCTCTTCGAAGGTAAACTGCGGAGCGCCCGGACTGTCGCCTTTGGAGAGCACGCCGCCCGTGGCCAGGATCTTGATGACGTCCACTCCGTATTTCACCTGCGCTCTAACCACGTGCCGAACCTGATCAACGCCGTCGGCAATCTGGAAATTGCGCTCGTCGGGAAACATGGAGACGCGGGTCTGCGGCGAATAATTGTTCAGATCGCCGTGACCGCCGGTGATGGTGATTCCCGGGCCGCTGGCCACGATGCGCGGGCCGGGGACGAACCCATCATTTATGGAATTCCGCAGGTCGACGGCGAGAAATGGCAGCGAGCCGACATCGCGAACGCTGGTGAAACCGGCTTCAAGGGTCCTTCGGGCGTGCACGACGGCAGCGAATGCACTCTGGAAGGGCGTGTTCTTGAAGTGGTAGATCTCGTCGTAGCGATCGGCGCGGGAACCGAGGTGAGTATGACAGTCGATCAAGCCCGGCAGCACCGTGGCCTGCGAAAGATTGATGACGGTGGCGCCCTGCGGAATTTTCACGCCCGCTTCCGGACCCATGCTCCTGATGCGCTCGCCTTCCACCACGATCACTACGTCTTGGCGAACGTTATCTCCCGTGCCGTCAAACAGCCGGCCGGCGCGGATGTAGGTGGTCTTAAGCGCCGGCGTTGGCGCGGGCTTCTGCGCGGCAACCGCCGTCACAAGCAAAAGGATCAGTAAGAGACGTTTCATAATTTCCAGGCTCCGCAGAGGATCCCGCCGCCATGACAACTCGGCCACGACGGGCGACAGCTGGCAACGATTCCATCGGGCTCATTGACGGCGAGTTCTTGACGACAGGATTTGTTTAATTTGGTTCGGAGCGAAAGTATACGCGGATCAGTTCACGGTAGTCGATTCGGGAGAAAGAAACTGCAGCCAGACTCTCCAGCGATCGTATTCACGGCTGTGCGACACGGCGGTGACTACGGCCCGCTCCACCTGGTTCTTGGCGAACATCAGGGTCATGGGAGTTCCCAGGTTGACCAGCGGACCAATCATCATGGAAGCATGGTTCTCGCCGACCGGCAAAATCAGATCGCGCTCCTGGAAGGGCACGCCGTTGGCGGCGACGCCGCGGAGGATGGCGATGGTCCCGCCTTCAGGAATGTTCAACCCCGGCGTCTTCGTTGCCGCCTCTTCCCGTTTCCTCTGCGCACCTCTTGTCTGGACGCTGCTGGTCTCTTTGGGATCGAAAACCTTCACCGCAGGAACGCCCAGCTCCCAGTCTTCGGGCGGGAAACAGATGCCCCAGAAATTCTCGGGCCGCCCGAGTTCAATTCCATATTCTTTCTCGCGTGTATCCGCCCAGACAACGTGGCCGACCCGCCATTTGTAAGGCGCCAGCAGGGCCAGGCGCACTTCCATGCTGTTCTCTAAAGGCACGCTCGAACGGATACGGGCTCCATGGCGGTTGACGAGGATGGTTTCTGCGGCGCCGCTGATGTGCGTGCCGTCACTTTTCTGGCCGGAAACGGCGAGCGGCAGAGAAACCAATACCCGAGAGCTTCTGCGAGCTCGCCCAGTAGTGGGTTGTGTCATCTGTCAGGTCCCAGCAGTTTTTAGGCTAGGGAGACTATAGAACTATCGGCCAGAATCCGTATGTTACTGCAATGTCATCAGTGCCCGTACCAAAAAAGCCGGTGTTCGCTGTCCCAAGGTAACCTTCCTGATAAACACTTGAAAAATATGGGCAGGATAAGGGCATGGCGCCTTCAGGCGAAAGGCAACAAAACGGACGGTTAGAGAGTTTAAAGATTCTATTTTGCCACTTCGATCGCGGCCACATGAATGGTATTCGCCGGCTTGTCGAGAGGGCCGGTGATCTTCACCTTCTGACCGGCAAAATCCAACGCCTTGGTCTGGTTGTCGAGCTTGTAGATGGTCTTACTGGACGCATCCACCAGGACCAACCCGTACTTTTTCGCGCATCCGCGGACGCAATTTGCCGGAGAGTTAACGCTGAATTTCTTCATCACCGCATCATGAGAACCGGGGGCCGCACACTGCCCGTCGGAGATTTCGCCGGTAAACACCGGGCTGGCCGCCTCGACCTTGGTTTCCGGAAGGGGAACAAAAGAAAAGGTCTTTACTACCGGAGCCTGAAAAGCAAAGCAGCACATGGCAAGAGCGGTTATACCAAAAAAGACAAGAGGAGCTTTCTGCACGGAACGGCCTCCTGAAACAGAACCCAGTCAGCCTATAAGGACGGAAGAGGCCCGGCTGTGACGTTTGTCACACTGTTTTGAGACCTAGCCGCCGGCCAGATGTTCCTTGAAGAACCTCACCATCTCCACCGTGGAGCGAATGCGGTTGGGAATCTTGCGAAAACCGTGGCCCTCGTCGGGAAACAGGACGTACTCCACCGGGACGCCCCGTTGCTTTAGGGTGCTGACGATCTGCTCGGCTTCAATGACCGGAACATTGGTGTCGTTGGCGCCGTGCTGCACCATGGTCGCCGCCTTGATCCGGTCTAGTTTGTAAATAGGCGACAAACGATCGAGCATTTCTTTCTGCGTGGCCGGATCGCCGTATTCAACGGTGGAGATGGCGGCCATCCACGGCTCGGTGTGCTGGAAAAAGGTAATGAAATTGACGATCCCGAAAAGATCCACCCCGGCCGCGAACAGGTCTGGGTATTCCGTCAACCCGGCCATGGTCATATAGCCGCCATAGGAGCCGCCGGTAATGCCGATGCGTTTGGGGTCGGCAATGTGATTTGAAACCAGGTAATCCACGCAGGCCTTGATGTCTTTCACTCCGTTGAAGCGGAGCTCTCCGTTATCCAGATTCACGAACTTCTTGCCGAAGCCGGAGGATCCGCGGACGTTGGGCGCGAAGACGCCAATTCCCTGCGAGAGCAAGGCCTGATAATCGCTGCGGAAGCTCGGGCGCTCTTGCCCCTCCGGCCCGCCGTGAAAGCTCACCACGTAGGGAGCCGGCCCGTTTTGCCCGGCCGGACGATAGAGCCATCCGCTCAGTTCCAGGCCATCAAAAGATCTGAACGTCACCAGCTCCGGACGGACCAGAGTTCCCAGGTCCACGCCGGCATGCGAGCTGAAGGTCAGCTGGCGAAACTGCTTGCTCTTTATGTCCAGGATCCACACATCCGCGGGCTGAGCCGCGCCGGTGACGGTCAGGGCAAGCTTCGATCCATCGTGGGAGAAAGTCATGCCAGCAGCAATCTCGCCGGGGATTTTCGGCCCGGGAATCTGTTTTCCGCTGCGCAGATCGAAGAAGGCAAGCTCATCCCTTCCCCTTACGTTCCACGATAGAGCCGCCATGGTGCCCTGATCGTTGATTTCCAGGCCATCGAGTTCGCCATCGGTTCGCTCGGCCAGCGTTTCCATGGATCCGGGATTGCCGTCAGCGCCAAGGCGCACGCGGCAGAAGGCCATCAGATCGCGATCTTTGTTGCCGCCCATATACACAGCAGAGCCATCCGGCGCGATGCTGCCAAAAAACTGGGCGACACCGCTGTGTTGAGTAAGGAGGCTCTCTTTGCCACCGGCAAGTTCGAGGAGATAAAGATTGCTGTCGCCGCGGCTGCGCACGCGGCCCAGCAAGGCGCGCTTGCCATCGTGAGAGATGCTGCCGATACCACCTACTCCGGGATTTCTGGCCAGCAGCTTTACCTCGCCGGAAGCCAAGTCAATCATGAAACTGTCGCGAGCCGCCGGATTGTCGCGGGAGGAATCGATGGCGAGATGTTGTCCGTCGTGCGTCCAGGCTCCGATGCCGTTGTTGTCTTTGCCGCCCAGAGTCAGCCGGCGCAGACCGGCGCCGTCAGGCTTGACCACGTAGACCTGAGAATTCAACCCGCCTCCGGGCGCGATGTTTACCGCCAGCCAGTCACTGGCCGGCGACCACTCGGCGCCGACCACGGGATCGTCGCCGTTGGTGACCATGCGCGGATAGCCGCCCTCCTCCGGCACAACCCAAAGCTGCGGCACACCGCTGAGGTTGGAGACGAAGGCCACCCATTTGCCGTCGGGCGAGAAACTGGCGCCACCGGCGCCGCCAATGCGCGCCATGCGGCCGACCGCAGCAGCCAGATCGGCGGATGCGGCTTTGCTCGCAGGTTGCGCCGGGTTCTGCGCAAGCAACGAGAGACCTGCAAGCACAAGACAAAACCAACCCGCCAAAAACCGTGCCTTCATCGTGATCCTCCTATGGTTGAGTGCGTCTATTTAGATCGAGATCGTCGTGCCCGGTTAGCGGGCTTAAGTCCAATACGTGCGGTCCAGCGTGCGGTACTGGATGGCCTCCGCGATGTGCTTGGCTTCAATCTGCGGATTCGCCTCGAGATCTGCAATCGTGCGCGCCACTTTCAGGATGCGATCGTGGGCCCGCGCGCTGAGCCCCTGCTGCTGCATGGCACGCTCCAGCATACGCTCGCTGTCGGTGCCCAGCTCGCAGTAGGTGCGAATCTCGCGCGATCCCATCTGGGCATTGGAGAAGGCGCGCTCGCCGGCGGCAGCGAAGCGGTTGAGCTGGACCTCGCGGGCGCGCTCCACGCGCTCGCGAATTTGCGTTGAACTTTCCGACTTGCTGTCACTCCCGCGCAGCTCTTTGTAGTTCACTGCCGGGACGTCGATGTGAATATCGATGCGGTCCATCAGCGGTCCGGAAATCTTGGAAACGTAGCGCTGTATCATGGGCGGAGTGCACTGGCACTCGCGCTGTCCTGATCCCCAGTAGCCGCAGGGACAGGGATTCATGGCCGCAGCCAGCATGAAGCGCGCAGGGAAGGTAAGCGACATGGAAGCCCGGGCGATCGACACGCTCCCGTCTTCCAGCGGCTGCCAGTGTAGCTACTCACGGGAGAATTGTAATTCCGGTGGGTTGGTAATAAAAGACTTTCCCGCAGCCGAACCTTGCGCGGGAGCAGTAGACCTGGATAGCCGTTGGTTTGGTCGGCAGGCCGCCAGCGGGGCGACACGGCGCAGTGCTTCCCCACTGCGCCTTCCAGGTCTTTCGGAAAAAGCGGGAGTCACGGGAAGGTGACGCATGCCGCAGACCAACGATGAAAACGTGAGTAACCAGCGCTGGCGATTTGGACGGCGACGTCCCGGCCTTATCCCGAACACCGCTCAACCCAAGCCGTCTTTCGATGATCTGCTTCGCCAAGTGTTCACTGTAGAAACTCACGCTGGCGCTCTCAAAACCCCCCGTTTGGGGGCTGCCATGATGGGCCGAATTGCCGCCACGCGACCCCCAGCTAAAGCCGGCAAAGACCTTCTTCGTATGCCGTTCAAAGAGCGCGCCGGCTTGCTCTGGAAGCAGGCCACCGACACTGCTGGCCATCGGCGTCCGGTTGACAAAAACCAACTCGTGGCCATCGGGAAAAAGCTGGACCGACATTTCGTACTCGAGGAAAACCTTCCCAAGAGCCGACTGAGAGCCGTTCGCCTGAGCAACAGCAAAAACTCCAAGAGGTCAGGATTGCAGGTGAAGACATTTGAAAACATGGCCCGGTCTAGCTGGGCACGGCGGCTGTTCGTTCGCACTCTCTCTGAGGCGAAGGCCTTCATTTCCAAGAAGAGCAGACGAAAGGCGACCTAATTTTCGACAGAATCTTTCTACTCAGTCGTTTTTTCCTCAACCGCATATTTTCTGGATAAAGAGAGCGATTTTTGTCGAAAACCGCGTGTGCAAAGGTGGGCAAAGGCGGCGTTCCTCGCTTTCTGCGATACAACGACAACAATGTCGCAGACCAACATCAGGAACGATTATGCCGCAGCGAGTCAGGCAATTGACCGCGCCCTGCTCACTCAAGGCGCTCGGCTATCGCACCTCTCCCGGGCTGAAGTTTTGCCAGCGATCATCGAGATCAGCGGCCTCAGTGAAACCGAAATCGCGAATTACTTCGACGATGGTCGGGAGTCCTTTAGGACGGATGGCAGCGATATCGCTCTGCGACTCTTCGCAAACCTGAACCTCTGGGTCGACAAACTCAGCTTGATCGAAACGCCAAACGGTGGGTGGCAGCTCGAAGCCAACCCGCGAATTTCTGAACTCCGTGAGAACTTACGGCCTTTTGGCTTTTTTGTGGCCTGCTGCATTGACGCGGGTGGCTTGATCACAGTGAGTCCAGCCAGCGGACGGGATTGCCCTTTTTATCGTCTGGTGCGGTTCAAAGACATGAGGATGAAGGGGCGGCGCCCTTGCCCATTCGTGGTCCGACGCGAGCGAGCACACACACCAAAGAAATCCAGCACGCCGGAGCGACCCAGGATGATCGTGGACGCTGGTGGTCAGGGCTTACTTGCCCTTAACGGTCCGAAACCCACATGGCAAGGCGATCCGGAGAGCGCAGCATGATGCTCCACCCCGTCAATGGCAGTTGCTTTGAGGCTGCAGGATACGACCTCCGCGGCCGAGAGTTTCATGCGCGTTTCCGTGATGGTCGCTCAATCGCTTACCAGGGAGTCGACCTTCGGACCGTGCGGGCATTCTTTACAGCGAAATCGAAGGGCAAATTTTACTGCGAGCGTATCCGGGGGGTTTTCCCCCAGGCCGGCGGAAGCAAGACGCGAGCCGCCAGCGTCGCAGATCAGGAGCACAAAACAAAACCGGACTGCTGATTTTTCCGCGGTGGACGCGAGCCAGCAGTCCGGCAATCTTCGTACGAGGTGATCAAGTGCAGAATAGCACGACCGTTCGTAAAAGGAAACAAGAGTTAAGCGTTTATTGGCGCGAAGAAACACAGCGCCTATTGATCGAACTTGAAACCGGGCAGGCAGCGCCGACACCGTGGCAGCCTCGCCCGATGCAATTAGGAACACATTCGGGACGTGAGCATCGTCAAGGGGCAGCGTAGAGGCCAAATCAAGATTCTTCCTGAGCAATCAGGCGTCTCTGGTTATGGGCCTCCGCGAGTCGGTTGGCGCGTCCGGTGAAACTAGCGATCGAGATCAACACCAGGTCTTCGATGACAGCAACGCCGGAGAGAAGTCAAGAGCGCTGCTGGCCGGCACGGGCAAGATGGCCGTGCTGAAGGCTTCCTGGGAGAGACGTAAAACAGCCGACCAAGGACCCCTGCGGGGTTCTCAAACGGGGCCAGGGCAAGAGCGGACGAAGCGAGGCGATGGCGGCGATGGTCGCAAGGAATTTTGCTTTGCACGTGAGAGCTGAATGGTTAGCTCTCCGTGTGCTCGGCTCTGGACGGGCTCAGGTTGCAAGGTTTGTAGAGAGTATTTAAGGGGTTAAGAGGAGACAGTCAGAGAAAGACAAAAGGCGCAGCCCAACGCAGGCGGCACCGAACAAAAAACGAGGTGATCACGATGGCGAAGAAAGAGGACGACACAGGCGCATACGCAGTGCCGAACTGGATGAGCATAGATGATTTTCCAGATCTATTCAGCTTGCCACCGTACCCGCAAAGCTACGAAGTTTCATTGGGAGAGGAGCGCGGAATGCCGCATTTCAAATTCAACGCGGTCGGATCGGTCGAGTTGTATGACGATCCCCTTGGGCACCCGGTTCTGACTCTGACGCCCGACGACGCAGAAACCGTGGGCGCGATCTTCGCGCACCTGGAGCGCAATCGGGAGAAATGGCAAGCCACAGCGAACCAGCGCAAGCAGGAAAAGACAAAAAAGATCGAGGCACCCCCAGAAGAAGCCAACCAGGCGGTTCTGCCGGGGCCAGCCGTGAGTGGCCAGGGCAAGGTAAAGCAGTTCGCGCTCAGCGCGGGATAGTGGATTTTGATCGAGGACGGAAGCGGCCTGGTGCTGGCTGCTTCCAGGTCTCGGGGCGATGACTGAAACGCCACAAATCCAGTCAAGCACCCAAGCCTCCACAGCGGGAGTGTCCTTTGCCCCATGGAATGATTCACTTGATCTCGTCGGCCCAGGCCGAAGCGCTTTTGCGCGGTGAGCAGATTCTTTGTCGGTGGCACACTCACGCCTCTCGAAGAAACGCACGCAAACTGCTGCGGTCGGAGACGGTTGAGTGGGCCACGATGCCGGACGGAAGGGTAAGCTCCGAGTATCTGATCGTCCAAGAGCCTCGCGCGTGGCATCCGCGCAACGGAGTAATGCAACTGCTCCCGTTAAGCGAGATCTTGGGCGGACGAAGGCCAGCACAACGCGGTCGGCGTATTCACATGCGGCCGCAGCGTGCACCGCGGCGCAGGACCCAAAGGCAAGGGCTTCTAGAAATCGAAAAGTGATGAGGAGAGACACTACCATGTCGACGCAGCCAAAATCCTTGTTTGAGGATCGGCCAGGGCAATCTTTGTCGTCCGAGGCCGCGCTCTTCAGGTCAAAGGTCGGTAACCTGTTCGACGACCAGATAAATCCGTTGATCCTTGCAGCTGCTGCAGGATTTGATGACGGCCTGGTAAGGGCGACCGCCCGCGCTCGCATCGAGTCTCTGTGCTCCGATGCAGTGGTCCTCAATCCTTTTTGCACTGGCCGGCTGCACGAGATCGGCTATCGAGAGCCAACAGATGACAACGCCCAAGCTGCGGCCGACCTCATGTTCCTGTACGCCGAGCGAGTCCTTCCGTCCATCGTGGCCCGAGTCAATGTCGAGGCCAACTCCGTGCCCACGGCCGCCGAAATCACGGCGATGGGTTGGCCCACCGGAGCAATGCGCGGGCTGGCGCTGGACAGCGAAGGTATGGGCATTCTTCTTGAGCGCGTCAATATCGCCCTCAAGGAGCGTGTCGACAGGGATCTTAACAGGCCACTGGCCGACCTGGGGATCACAGGCCTTGCCGCTGTAGCCGCGCGCAACAAGATTGACGAGCAGTTGGTCAACGCCTTCTCCAGTCCGTTCTTCCAAGCGATGTGTGATCAGGTGCCGCGTACCAACTCTTCGCTGATGGCCCGCATTGCCCTTGGCTACGCCATGCTTGCCCGGACGCTTCCCGACATTGCCGGCCAGGTGCTTCACGATGCTGCACTGCCGGGGAGTATCGCCGACCGCGCCGAACCCAAAGTCATCGCCTGGGCCTTGCGGCGAACCGTGGTTGAACAAATTTCGATTATTGAGGCGCTGGAAGATGTGCCGAGTGTCGTGCCCGACTTGGTGGCCCAGCACGCAGCGGAGCAGGCGGTGCGGACTGCCCACAAACCAAGGCCCCGGTCGAACAAGAAAGCGCGAGCGAAGGGGCCGGCGCTACGCCGTGGGTCTCGGTAGGGCAGGAGCAGGCTCGGGGAATTTCCCACGTTTTTCGCAGAAGAAAATTCATCGGTCAGAACCAACTCTTAGCGGTTGTTCATCGGTGATCTTATGGCGGCATGCAAGGCGAAAGCAAAGTCTGGCAAGAGATGCAGGGCGAAGGCAGGAGCCAAGGGCTTCTGCTCAATTCACCAGGCCCCAAACCGGGCGGTTGAGCTGTCGCGGAGGGCTGTAGAGGCGAGGCGTAAGGCGGCCGAGGAAGCTAAAGAGCGCGGGAAGATGTTGGTTCCGGCGCCGAAAACAGCTGAGGAACTGAAGGCGATCATTTCGCAAGTAATCCGTGGCGTTCTCGCAGGCACGATCGAGGATTCGACCGCTCGCGCCGTCGCGAGCCTAGGCACGGTGATGCTGAAGGCTTTTGAGCACGTGGACATAGCCAGTGAACTGCAGAAGCTTCAGCAGCTCCTGGGAGAACGCAGCGTGCCGATTAGTGCCAGGGTGATCTGAAAATGGCCAACTATCGCAAAATCGTGAAACTGCGCCAGTCGATTCATACGAACCTGCTGTTGGAAGTACTGCACAAATTTCCGTGGCATCAGGATGAATATCTCGAGCGGCGAAACGTTGAGAGGCAGATGCTGCGAGTAATTGACGCGATCTGCCCTGACCTCCCTCCGCAATATCTGGATTTTGGCCTCCTTGGAGGGCGTTTTGTCCAGGGATTGAATCATAATGAGCTCGAATGCTTGGCAAGTCGCGGCCATCTTGATGGCACGCTGGGCAGAACCCTGGAGGACATCCGCCACTTTTGGGAATATCGCCGTTGGCGCAACGAGTGGCCGCTTACCTTCATCACGGTGCATGAGGTAGAGCAAACCTGCATGTTGCTTGTGCAGACCAGAGACAAGACGGATGCGGAAAAAGAGCACTTCGCGGTCCACGGAGCGTGGCCGCAAACTTCAGCAACACGGAGGACAAGCCGATGATTCAGCGCGACAACGCCATCACCTTCAGGGCGGACGGCCGCAAAACGCCGGCGCAGGCATTCGCCTCGCACAACTTTATGCGGAGCCTCGTCAAGCTGACCGACGTCCTGCAGTATGGCGAGGGCGTGATCCCGGTTGTATGCGTGAAAGTCGTCACCGACCATGCTCGGTGGATCATCTGCACGCCAGATCAAAAGCTATGGTCGCCAGCCGTCGGTGGTCCGGTGGCAGCATCGGATGCACTTGGCAAAAACGTCTTGGCCGAGGACGGAAGCGCGGACAGCGTGACTGCGGTTGAGCCGGCGGGCGAGCAGCATGTTTGCGAGTTAAAGCTGCCGCCTGGAACACGCTACTTTGCCGGTGGCCTGGTGCTGGTGGCCTAATTTCGCAAATACGAACGAACTTGAGCCCGCCTCGCTGGCGGGCCTTTTGCTTTCTGGAGAAAACACAATGGCCTTTGATCTCGCAGCCGGCTTGGACATAGACGACGAGAGTCAGGCGCAAAAACCGTCATATGAGGAACTGCTGCGCCAGTTGAGCGGTGGTTCCGCCGTTGGCGGCGGTGGTGTCCTCATAGATCAAGCTTTGCGGGCTTCGGCAGGATCCTCGTCGAAGGCTGCATCGGCGACAAATGCCCGGCAGATCCACGGCGATATGGAGCCACTGGATTCGCCACAGCCGGATGAATCCAGAACCGACAGCCGCCCAACAGCCACGAGTGGAAGTATTGAGAATCACCTGACGGGCGACCGATTTCTTACTCACAACGGTGAAGACTGGCGATACGGCGGAAAGTCGGGTTCGATACAGACCGATGATGGCAAGCGCCTCGCGCCGGCGGATGTGCACCAGGGCGCAGCAGATCTGGGTGAGGCGCTGAATCAGGCTTTCCGGAGCCGTGCCCGCACACTTACGACTCCTCACGGTGATTTCGTCAACCGCGGACGGTTTAACGCCGATGACCAGGGAACATCGACGGCGTCGGCATCTAGCCCAGCTCCCTACGGGGACGCGAGTACCGGGTCGAATCCGTTCATGCGGGCTGGTTCACCGGAGAGAATCGCAGCGTTGTCGAAGACCCTCGGGAGTGTTCCCGCGGAGTCGTCAGACGAAGCAGCGCTGCAGGCGCATCTCCGTGAACGTCTGGCGCAGAACATCGATCCCACCGACCGCAAGTACCGCATGGGCTTCGGAGGGCGACTCGCAGGGGCTCTCACCAATTTTGCTTCTGGCATGGCCGGCCGCGGCCCGGCAGTTTACATCGGCCCGGGAGCAACCAACAGGCAGTTCACCAAAGACACAGGTGCCCGCCAGCGCGATATTGACCGGACTCAGGCGCAGATTGCCAGTCATGACGAGGAATTAAAGCACGCGCGACAAACATTTACCGACCGGCGCAACGAGGAGCTGTCCACAGTCAGAGAAGCGAATGCCGACGAGCGTGAGCGCCACAACCGGCAAATGGAAACTCTCCGCGGCCAGTATCAGAAGGATTTCGATGACCTCAAAAAGCAAGCGCAAGACGCCAAAGACCAGGTCCGCGACATAAGGTACGACAAGATGACAGGGCACTACATGCGCGGTGGCAAGGTCTACGCTCCAAAAGGCGTTGAGGAAGGCGTCGTCCTCGAGACTGCCAACGGCGTTAAGAACGGTCCTTACACAAAGCTCTGGATGACCGAGCGGCGCAATCAGCCCATCAATCTCCGCACCGGTCCCAAGCTTTCGGCCCGCGACCAGATGCGCGTGAACACTTACGCCCGTGAGCACGACGTCGATCCCGGTGATCTCACCTTCGACCAACTGAATGAGGCGCTGGGCGGGGGAAAGAAGAAAGCAGCGCAAACATTCAAAGACTCGGCGGCCGTGGATAAGTATTCCGACCAGTGGTATCGGCAGCGGGAAAGCCAGCTCCATTCGACGGAGCGCGCAATAAAGAAAAAGTACGGCGACCCCGGCGACTTGGACCGTGATGACAAGGCCAGGATTCAAGGCGAGCTCGATGCTGCCTACAACGGCTACAGGAGCGATACAGAAGCTTTCGAGGGTCGCAAGAAGGGCTACTACTCCGCGGTCGGCGCCGGCAAATCGGTCTCGATCGACGAGCAAGGCCAGATCCTCCAGGACCCGAACACTGTGAGAGTGCAGAAGCCCGATGGCACCACCGGGACGATTCCGCGTGCCAACAAGAGCAAGCTCCCCCGCGGCTGGAAGGTCATTGGTGAATAAGGCATTGGCTCGCGTTCCAAAAACCCATCGGCGGGCGTACTCGCAAGCGATTGAAGTACAACGGGTGCGGTCAAGGCGAGAAGGCGTTCCAGAATCACCTGTTTTTCGAACGACTATGGAGATACTGAATGGCTGACGGATATGGCGGCGCGGGCGCGACCGTCGCGGACGACGAGGCGCTGGGCTTTGAGCCTGATCAGCCCGTAGCTTCGCAATCGCCTCGTGCCGCCCAGGGTTCCAGCACAAGCCCGAAACCGGCCGACGATGATCTCGGTTTCGTGCCAGATAAGACAACTCCGCCTCAGCCACGCGCAGCCCAGCCCGCGCGCGGAGCAAGCGATGATGATTTGGGTTTTGTCGCTGACGCACAGAAAGCGCCGCCCATGTCGGTGCGTCCCTACGGCCATGCCGTTGATGACAAGGGCCAGCTCCACACCATCAGGGCCGATAAATCCGACCAGGAGATTTACAACGAGTCGCAGGCAGACCGAGCCGCAGCCCAGCCTTCAGGGCTGCCCGGAGCAGGGCGCGAACTGACTACTGGGGTGCGTCAGGCTGCAGCGGCGGCCAAACCTGCCATCGCCCAATATCCCGAGAACCAGCCAGCGCCAGATCCGGCTTACGTTGGCCGCAAAGCGACATGGGAATCCCTGATGCGCCAGGGAGAACCTGCAGCCGCAGGAACCTTCGAGGAAGACCCCGAGCAGGAGCGGAGGATCAAGGCGCAGGAAGAGGCGCACGCCAGCGAGAGCGCAATTCCGCAGGCGGCCATCCCGGCCCTCGCGGCGGGCAAGAAAGTTCTGGTCGATCCCTTCGAGCGAGCGGCGCAGGCCGGAGCGAAAGCCGGTGGAGAGATGGCGGAAGGCGGCGCCGCAGCAATCACTGGCGGCCCGGGTGGGTTTGCCCAGCCAGGAGAAGCCGTTGATCCAGAAAGCGGATTGCCGTTGCCGCGCCCCCAGGAGTACTCGCCCGAGGTCCTGCAAAAACTGCGCAAAGAACATCCGGCGGTTGCCGGCAGCGTGCGCGCCGCGGGAGAAGTAGTCGGCGGCATGGCGGCGGATCCGCGCATGTGGCCATTCTTCTTTGCCGGGCCGGAAGTCTCGCCGGCGCTGAGAGCAGCCACCGGAGCAGGGTTTGCCGGACAGATGGGAGCAGGAGCGGTCGAATCTGCCAGCCATCTCGCCGACGTAATGAAGCGCGACGATATCCCCGCAGACCAGAAATGGGAATTAGGAGCAAATGCGGTCATCTCCACGATCATGGCGGTCTCTGGTGGCAAACACTTGGGCAGGGGAGAGATAGAGAGTACCCTCCGCGACTTCTCCCAGCTACCCGCTGAAGATCAGGAGCAGATTCGCCAGCGCATCAGGCAAAAGGCTCCGCAGTTAGCCGACGAGGTTGACAAGGCCAGAACCGTCCAAACCTTCCTGCCGTCGACAAAGACACCAGCGCGAGGACGCACGGCGCAACCAACTCCTCCCGCGCCAGTCGCGTCGCCGGCTGTTACCGCAGCCACAAGCACAATGGCCAAGGCCGACCAGGTCCGCGAGATGGCCGCGCGGGTCGCCCGAGGCATGCCGCCAGTCGAACCGCAGCCGCAGCAACCAACACTCGGGCAGCAGTTTGGTAACCGTCTTTCTGGGCAACAGGTCGAACATCTCACCCGGCATATAGCCGACGCGTCGGACGACCAGCGCGATGCTCTGGTGGATGAACTGCACCAAAGCCTCACCCAATGGATTTCCGACAAGAATGGCCGCGTCGTGATCGACGGCCACTTGCATCTGGCCAAAAACCCGCAGCAAGCCGAAACACTGGCCCAAAAGCTGGTCAATGGCGCCGTGCAGATGCACGACAAGATGCGCACGACGCCCGCAGTGCCACCTGAGACACAACGCGAGTTGGAAAATCTCAGGCCGACACCTGGGGCAAGGCGTGGTCGGTTTTCCGAAGGCGACGAAGTTCCGGCGATGGTGAGCCCGCGCATGATCGCGGACTACGAAAGCGAGGGCTTCACGATCACGCCAGAAGGCAGATTGGCCAGGAAGCCAGCGCCGGCCGCCCCACCGGTAACGACAGAGCATCCGGAGCTCGCAGCCCAAGCCGATGCCGCGCGGGCGAATCCAGACGTGCAGAGATTCCTCGACCAGTCCCGGCCCGAGACCATGGGCGCCGGTATAACTCAGGACTCGCCGGCGGTGCGCGCTGTTGCAGAGCAAGCCGATGTCGCACCCGGCCAGGTGCCCGAGATCGGGGTAAAGAAAGAATCGTCCGCGGATGCGGCGAGGCTCGCGCAACCGGCAAGGCCGGTGTCCAATGCTCAACTTGAAAGAGTAGGCACCGTCGACAAAGAGACCGGCCGCGTCATCCTGCAGCCCTCTACTTCCGAGTTGCAAAATGAGCGCCTTGCCGCCGAGGCGGCACCGGAGCTCACGACCAAGCTCTCCCACATGGCTGCGTCAGTTCCCGGCGCAGAGTTTGTGCGCTTGCGCCCGCAAAAGAATCTTGAGCGGATCGGACAAAAAACCGAAGACGACAAGCCAGCCGAGACTCTTTCTGATTACATAGCTGGCCAGATCACAGCGGACACGCCAGAGGCCAAGGATCGACTCATTGCCGAATTGCGGCGCAGCTTCCCTGTGATCGATGTTGAAGACAAGTTCCTGACCGGCAGGCCCGACAAGGCGGGCTACGCTTCGGCCAATGTCCAAGTGCAGCTACCTTCAGGACTAAGTGCGGAAATCCAAATTATTCCCCGCGAAGTAAATGATGTTTACGAGCACTCGCATCACTTCTACACCGAAGGCAGAAAAGCCGAGCAGCGCGGCGACACGGCTGCACGCGATCGCCACTATGCGCGGGCGGCGTCGATCACCGGGGCCGCACTCGATCGATTCAAGGAACGGAATGGGATAGAGACAGGTGCCCAGCATGAGATGGTGGCCAGCGACACCGTGGGTAAGCTGCGCGAGGCCATCAAGCACCTGCCGAATGGTCTGACCAACCCATTCACCCACGAAAAGATCAACCTGGCCGTCGAGAATCCGAGCGATGCCGACCTTCGCTGGTATGCGCAGGTAATCATCGACAACTACTTGGACGGAGAGCTGCAGGGTTTTCCGAAAGACGTGGTAGATGCGGTCATTGGCTCGATTAAGCCGGAAAACCTGGAACGGTTGCGTGAAGCCAAAGCAAGCACGCAACATATCGACTTCGGTGGTCTGACAGGAACAGAAGCGCCACCAGCCAGGCAGCGAGTCGGGCGAATTGAGCGAGAGATCGACGACATTGCCGAGAGAGCGAGGGAGCGCCAGGAAAGCGCATCTGATGCCATGCGCGGCCTCCGCCCCGCTGCTATCGACTGGATGACGCAAGAGGAGACTAAGCGCCTCCATGAACTGCAGCAGGAGCTTGGATCGCTGACTCGCGAGGAGCGGTCGCCGGCTGCCGCCAGAGAGCGTGTTGCAGCAAGACGCGCGGCGAGATTGCCGGCCGGTCGCACTCTCGAGGGCAAGATTGGCGCGAAGACGAACCTGAAGACCGCCGCGGGCGAGTCGCTTCCAGGCAGGTACAAGCTGGTCGAAGCCGACGACCTGGTGACGTCGCACCACCCCGTCAGGTTCACGTCGGATGCGCGCTACCCTCAGGGCGTTCAAGAGCGGAACTACGACCGCGACAAAAACGCGCAGGCGCTGCTGATTCAGCAAGAGCAGATGTTTGACCCGGACTACCACATCAACACAAATCCTGATGCCGTGAACGGGCCGCCGGTGGTCACGCCCAGCGGAGTCGTCCTCGGTGGCAACTCCCGGACCATGGCAATCCAGCGCGTCTATCACCACGGCAACGAGCAAAACTACATCGATCTGCTAAAGGACCGGGCATCCCATTTTGGGCTTAGCGCCGATGACGTCGACCGTTTCACTCGCCCGGTGCTCGTGCGCGAGATCCCGGAGCCAAAGTCCACAGAAGAAGCGCGGCGCCTCGGGACCGACCTAAACAAATCGCGGACCAAGGCGCTGACTCCGAGCGAGCGTGCGGTAAGCGTCGGCAAGTCGGTATCAGAGGACACGCTGCGGTCGATTGCCGACATGGGCGTGAGCATCGGACAGCACGCCACGCTACGCGAGATCATGAAAGACAACGGGCCGGAGATCATGCGTCGGGTCGTTGCTGATGGCGCAATCACAGAGCGCGAAAAGCCAACGTTCATGGACACCCAGACTGGTGGCATGAGCGAAGAGGGTAAGACCCTGGTCGAGCGGATGCTGCGCGGGCGCGTGGTGCAAGATCCGCAAGTCCTGGACCGCATTCCAAAGTCCACCTTCGCTAAGCTGGACACTTCGCTCGCCGATCTGGCCTACCTCGATTCTCGGGACGATGCCTACAACATCTTGCCCCAGCTCAAGCAGGCGCTGGAGGCACACGCAGAGATGGCAGCGCAAGGGCTGACGGTCGACGACTATCTGAACCAGGGCGGGTTCTTCAAGCCGGATCAGTCTGCGCCCGTTGCGGCCTTAATCAAAAAGCTTGCGGAAAAGCCGCAAGCCGTGCGCAGGGCCGTTCACCAGTTCGCCCAGGATGCGGCGATCGACAAACCGGGCCAGGGCTTCCTGCTGGCAGAGAATCAGCCTGATCCGCACGAAGCATTCAATGCTGCGTTCGGGTCACATGTCACTGCGGCCGAGTTGAAAGAAAGAGCGGAAGCCGCAGCCCCACGGCCGAAACATGATTTTGGTTCGACGCAAATCAACATTGCTCCTGGAAGTGAGTTGGGCCGGGCGCATGCTGCAGCGGTTGCCGCGATTCCCGAGAAGCACATCGGCAAAGAAGGGCGGGAAGCGACGCCGCACGTCACGATCAGGTACGGGCTCAAGGACGACTCTCCGGAAGCCATCGAAAAGGTGAGAGCCGCGGTCGCTGGCGTCCGTCCGTTTGAGGTTCCCGTCGGCAAGACCGATATTTTCCCGGCGACAGAACACTCCAGTTTTGATCATCCGGTGATTGCACGCCTTGAGACCACGCCAGAGTTGAAGGCGTTGCGCGATGCAGTAGAAAGCGCCGGCGGGTTCAAGGAAGACAATTTCCCCGAGTATAAGCCGCACGTCACGCTGGCGTATGTAAAGCCCGAGTTTGCCAAGCAATACAGGGGCGGGAGCCAACTCGAAGGCCAGACTGTGCCGGTGCGGGAGATTGCGGTCTCGAAACGCGACGGCAGCCAGGAAGTGATCCCGCTGGGCGAGCGGCGCACGAATGCAGCCACGCGCAAGCGCGTCGCGGAAATGTCGCCCGAAGAGCGGAGTCGCGCACTGCTCACCAGTGACAAGACAGGTCTGCCGAACTATCGAGCCTTCCAAGAGTCCGAGCGCGACCTGGCCGACTCGCACCCGCACATCGGATATGCGGACTTGGACGACTTCAAGAGCTTCAACGCAAAGTTGGGCCATGCCGCGGTCGATGAGATTGTGCTGCCCGGTGTGGGCAAACTCTTTCGGGACGCTGCGGCCAGAGAAGATGTACATGCTTTCCATCGCTCAGGCGATGAGTTTCTCTTTCGGGCCACAGATCCTGACTCGATCACACGCGTGGTGGGCGCCGTCAACCGCGAACTGGCGGAAACAATTTTCAAGTACGAGACTCCTGACGGTACAATACTGGAGCAGAAAGGCACGGGTCTAAGCCATGGCACAGGACGAGACGAGGTTACGGCAGAACAGGCCGCTGGCGACGACAAGCAGCAACGGAAGGAAGCCGGTCTCCGCAGCGGCGCGCGCGACTTACCGACCGTGGATCAAGAACGTGCCGGACGGCAGCAAACTCCTCAGTATGCAGCTTCCGGACGGGGCAACCTTCAAGAGAAAACCGCCGAAGCGTCGCGCGTAACACCCACCAGTAAACCAGCACTTTCTGATTTAGAACCCGGCATCGGGCCGGGAGAGCTATCTAAGGGCGACCGTGTAACCCTGGTCGATGGACGCCGGGGCATGGTGCAGTACGCGCATCCGGAGATGGGACTCGCCCGGGTCAAGTTTGACGACGGCAAGACAGAAACCGTTGGGTTGAAGTCAATCAGAGACAACAAGTCCAGGGCGGGAGAGGCCGGCTTTGCTCGCATGGACTTCGTGACGGCGCCGGTCACCGCGCCGATCCAGGCGCTGAAAGCGGTCAACCGCTTTTATGACCAGAGAGTGGCCAAGCTGATTGAGCGCACCGGCATGGGGCGCGCACACGCCGATATCGAAAAGCATGACCCGGCTCTCGCCACCGCCATGCGTGTGCGCGACAACGCGCCGGCGTACTTCCGCGTCAAGGCTGAATCGATCATCAATCGCGTCCTCGAACCCCTCGGTGGCTCGCGTGCCAAAGAAAAAGGCTTTGTGCTGCTAGCCGACCAGCAAAGCCGCGACTGGCTCCAGGCAAATCGACCGGACGAATACGAGAGGTACAGTTCCGACCCGGATATTCGAAAGGCGCTGGATATCTACAAGCCATACGAGGAAGATCTGCGCGAGGCCCGGCGGTCCCTCGGTGGCCAGGTAATCGAGCAGGACTATCTGCGCCGCGTCTATGACCAGCACACCAGCGGCATCGGCCAGGAGTTTACGAAGACGCAGGGCAAGCATGGCCCGGCTTTCGATCGTGTCATCACGCCGCAGATGGCCGACCGCAACACGCGCACGGCTGATCCCGCCTACTACTACGCGCACGGGCTCCATGAGTTTGGGCCGTCGTTCGGCACCAGATACGTCGGCACGATGCTGAAAGTCGCAGAGCACAAGGCCGCGATGGAGGCTATCTCCATGTCCACCCTGGTTGAGCCGGGTGATGATCTGCCTCACATGATCGAATACAACGGCCAGGAATATTACCGGCATGACATTGCCCGCCTTATCCGCGACTCGCAACCGGGAAGCGCTGGCAGCGCAGCGCTTGCAAAGGCGCTGGGCATCGACGAGCTGCCGAAACCCAAAGACGTTCAGGAGTACGCCGAATATCGGCCGTTCAGCAACCTGGTTGCTGCGGCCAGGATCGCTAAGGAGATGGGCGCCGGCTCATCGCCAGAGGCGGTGTGGCAGACGAAGTACCTCATGCCCAAGGAAATTGCTGAAGCTCTAAACAAAGACGAGGGCGTCAAAGAGGCCACAGTCAACCCGCTGCGCTCCGCTCTCCGGGCCGTCAAGGGCTATACCCAAAAGCAAATTGTTGGCTTTGGTTACGGAATCCCGCACATGGGCAACATCCTGCGGCGTGTTATGCAGTCTGCGCCCATGGGCGTAGCCGATCCGCGCGGTTGGGTGGCCGCGGTCAAGGTCGCGTTCTCCAAGGACCTCAAGCGGCGCGGTATCAGCGGAATTGATGACCCGACCTTCGACATGCTGTTGCAGCACGGTGGCATCTCGAAGGACGGCGTCGATCGTTTCAAGCAGTATGTGGAAGCGAACCTCGACCCGCGTACGTGGGCGAACGCCCTGCGCGAAGGTGGAAGGGCCGAGGCTCCCATCACTGTCAAGTCTGTGGGTCAAGCACCTATTCGTGCTGCGGGCCAGGTCATGGAGACGATCGCCCACGCCGGCCACAAGAACCTGTTCAAGCCAGGCGGCATCGACCAACGCGCCCGCCTCTATATCGCCGACTTGCTCAAGTCGCAGCGGCCAGACCTCACTCACGAGCAAATCTCGCAGGCGGTCAACGAGCAACTCGGGCGGTATAACAAAGGCACCTGGACCAAGCTGCAGCGCGACATCGCAGACTTCATGCTGTTTCCGGGCTGGGATTTCTCGTCGGTCAACTGGATTCTGCGGCATCCGATACGCACAACGCTCCCGCCTGCGCTGCTTATCGTGATCGCGAATAACGTTCTATTCACCCTGGGCCAGAACCGGGAAAAAGATCGTTGGGACCCCGTTCGCTTTCACCTCGGCGGGCGCTCATGGAAGACGAATTTGTTGAGCGAGCACATGGCTGAAAGCCTATGGGGCCCGGCGCTGCGCTACGGGATGGCGCGCGCCGCGGGCAAAGGCAACAAGACTGCGGTGGGCGAGGCGGCCAGTGGGATTCCCAGCGATGTCGCTGGACTGGGCACGCGCGCACTGAATCCCCTACTTTCGGCGCCACTGGACCTGTCGTTCAATCGCCTCTTTCCGGGCAGCGGGCAAGAGATCGTGCCGCGCGCTGATGCCGGGAAGCCAGGTACGGTCTTTCCTAGCAAGGCAGCTGATGATCTGGCCGCCTATGGCATTACCCAAGCTGTGCCGGCGGTGCGACGGCTCACAGATCTTCAGTCCGGGAAGGTCGACGAGCTCGGCGCGGCCGGCTCGCTGGTCGGAGTTTCCACACACAAAGACGAAAAGAAGAAAAAGAAACGGTAAGGAGAATCAAATATGCATCCTGCACCATCATCGCTGTGGCTGGGGGAACAGTTCCGAGGCCCTATGCAGCCGATACAGGAGTCGCACACCTATTCGACCGTAACGCCGCGAACGCGCAAAAAAGGTGCGATTGTGTCAGATCCTGTGCCCAAAACGAGGAAGTGCCTGGAGTGCGGCCGCTCCTGCGCGTTGTTAGCAGACGATGCTCCCTACACGGGAATCGCGCTCTGCCCAGAGTGCAGGGCACGCAACGTTTTCAGAAACTCGGCCGACCCGGCTGAGGTCATGCCCCATCAGCTCGATGATTACTACATCGAAGTGCTGCGCTACGACGTGCAGACGGTAACCTATTGCCTCCAGCTTCTCGACGTAGTGGCCGGCCCGGGGTTGATACAGATGTGCCTGCGATCGCTGCTGCACGACAACCGCGAATATCGCTTCCCGAATGTCATCGATGTCCTCGCTGAGGCTCAAACACTCCTCACTCAAGCGGATGTGTCGCCCAAGCCGGTTGCGCCACGGCTGTTCAAGCCGTTGTTCGATGCCGTTGCCCTCGAAAACGATAAGGAGCTGCAAAAGCATTGGGCAATGCTCCTGGCCAGCGCCGCGGCCCCGACGACGAAAGAGGGAGTCTTGCCCTCCTTTGTGGATGTTCTGAAGCAACTGAGCCCTGAACACCTGGAAGCTCTTCGCTATGCGCATGGAAGTGACGCGCGCAGCGCGCTCGTGGTCGCTGACTTGATGCGCCTGGGATTGCTGACGTGGACAGTCAAGGGGCAGGACTACGTGCTAACCAACTTTGGCCTGGCATTCTTCAAAGCATGCCAGCCAGTTCGTCCCAAGTAATCGACTGAGACAAAACAAAGGTATTTCAAGGCTCGCCCGAGTGGCGGGCCTTTTTGCTTTGCGGAGGAAATACAGATGAAGGCAATGCGAATTGTGGGATTGATACTTGCGATGTTGGCAGTGTGCAGCGCAGTCGCGGGGGCTCTGCCTGTGCTGCCTTCGCCACCGCCTGGGGGGACGATCGTTGGCCAGATCCAGACCACGACCTCTGGGCCCGTCGTCGAGGGCACGCTGACCTTCTCGCTCACTCAAGCGGCAGTCATCGGCGGAAGCGCGGTAGTAGTGCCCAGCCAGGTGTCCTGTTATACCGATGCGTTTGGCAACGTGGTCGGCGAACCTGATCCACTGGTGCATCCAGTCGTGACAACCAACACCTCGAGCGGCACGCTGGCTGCGGGCACCTACTTCACGGTCATCGCCTACGTCGACGCGACCGGCACTACGTTCTATTCCCCCGAGACCACCACGGTTCTGAGCGCGCAAGGTTCGTTGATTGTCGCGGCGCCGGCCAGGCAGCCGGCGGGCGCAACCTCGTACAAAGTCTTCATCGGTACGAGCTTGCTGACCGAGACACTGCAAGGCTCAGTGACTGTCTCCCCGGGATCCTGGGCGAGCTTTACGCAGAGCGCGACGCTATCTGTGGGCTCGCCGCTGCCCAACTCCAACAGCACGATCTGCAAGATCGCATTCAATGACCAGATGGTGCCGACCTTCACCAGCTACGTGGTCTCGCTGACGGACCAATTCGGCAGCCCCATCTCCGGCTTTCCACAGACCTGGTATCTCTCGGGCGGCGTCGGCGGGACGATCAACCTGAGCCAGGGAACGCCGCTCTACTCAGGCGTGGTGCAGTACCCAAGCGCGATTGTGGCTACGCCGGTGGGAGGGGCAACGCAGAGCATCGCCGGCGGGCTAAACATTAACGGTCCACTGACAGCCGCGAGCGCGAATATCACTGGACCGTTTACTTCCCCCATCTTTAACGCCACTACCGGTTTCCAGGTCGCCGGCGCGGCCGCGGCCAATACCTTCCTCAAAGGCAACGGCACGAACTATGTGCCCGGCTCTCCGGTTCTGGCATCTGCGGACTTTGCCAACCAGGGAACCACGACCACGGTGCTCCATGGAAACGCTGCCGGCAGCCCCAGCTTCGCCAAAGTAGGCGTGAACGATGTATCGGGATCGACCGGAAGCGGCAATTTTGTCCTCGACACAAGCCCGACTATCAACACGCCGACATTCGGGACGTCGGTTACGCTGAATAGCGAAACCCAAGGCAGTCTTCCGCATTTCTGGTGCTCCGGCTTTTTACCGGCGATCGCCGCAACCAATGGCTTCATGCGCTGTTACACGTTGAAGCCGGTGACCATCGAGGCGCTGTCTTACACGACCTCGAGCACGCCCGGCGCTGGATGCGCGACCCAGCCCACCGTTGACGTATGTTACGGCACGCCCTGTAACACCACCTCATCGCAGATGACACTAACCAATGGCCAGGCGCTCGGGGATCTCACGGGAATTAACTTTGCCGTTCCCGCAAACACAACCTTTGCGGTGAGAGTCGAGGTAGGTCCAGCGGGCTGCAGCACAGCTTGGACGAATGTTTCGGCAAGCGCAGCGGTGCACGAGCAATGAGAATCCTACTCCTCTGCATCGTACTGGCCTGTCTCGCGCTGCTGACGTCATGCGCGTATTCTCACGCCGAGCAGGGGGTGACTCTGGATTGCAGCCAGGCGCAGCCCGTTGGACAAAACGACGACGGCCGCGGAATCCTCAAAGTCGCCTGGGGACCGTGCACGGTAAACGCCAACGGTGAGCGGTCGGCAAATCTGTCGACCACGCTCTCGTACACACTCCAACACAGCATCTCCGCAAAGTCGCTCGATGCCTGGATTGGCACGCAGTGGGGCTCGAGGATAGAAGTTGGTTACGATCTGCTCATCACCACGCCAAATGGTGAGCAGGCGCTGTTCTACAACCAGTTCGACAAGCACGTGGACCTCCAAGGCAACCACTTCCGCCAATGGGCGGTCCCCCTGAACCTGCCGGCTGGGACCAAGATCGACATCGGCCTGTCACTCGGGATCCAAAATCCGTCGAAAGATTGCCCATGCGGCATCCACGCTGCTTGGTACTTCAACCACGGAGTCGAGTAAGTGAACCATTGGAAGGACGTCAAACTGCTAAGATCGCCGCCTATGCGTTTTATTCCGGTACTCTCATTAACCCTACTGGTCGGACTTCTTACGGCACCGATCCCCATGTGTCGCGTCCGATTCTCTCGCTCTGGCACACTCTTTCTCGCAGCATACACCCCTTATGGATTCGCGCTTGCTGCGGATGGAGCAAGCCTCGCTCCAGATGGGAAGGTGAGACAAGCACAAAAGATGTTCCAGGTCGGGAAATCTGGAGCTATCGCCTTTGTCGGATATCCGACCGTGCAGGATTCCGGTGACAGAAAGGAAGAGGTGGACGCGGTTGCTATCGGGACTAAATGGGCAGCAGCTCACCCTGATGCAGACATTCGCATTGCGAACACGGAGATAAACTCTATAATCGCGTCATCATGGACACGCTTCTTCGCCACGAGGGATCCCGGAGAGGCGGCTGGCCAGATGCGCCTGAGGGTGATTTGCATTGGGCTTGCGGATGGCGCGCCTGTCGCCATCAGGACAAAGTACTTCGTACCTGAAGGCTCTGGTAAATCCACCAGAACAGAAGTTTTGGCCAGTATGGAGCCGGCACGGCCTGATCTTCCTTGGATATTAGAGCTTGGAAAGTGGAAAACCGCCGAGGAGCTGACTGCTGGCAAATCACCTGCATTTCGGAGTTTCAAGTCTGAGCCGCCGATGCAAAAGTTCCGCTTATCTCGAGGCAATGGCCTATCACTCCAGGATTTTGTAAGGACCTTCGATGTAATTCTGCGGGCTACTGAGTCGGAAGAAGGAAAACAGTTCGACACCGACCCGGCCGTGGTGGGCCCGCCCAATCGCTTTGCATTGATCGAACCAGTAAAGGGATTCTCCTGGACCAGTCCCAGGTGATCGATCATGTCTCGGCAGTTGCATGGCGCCAGCGCCGCACCATTGTTCCAGACGTCAGGACTGGAATGTGCCCGCAACTTTGCGTGGATTTCCTCCAATGGTGAATCATCGTTGTTTCGCGGGTGTCGTTTTTCCATGTGCTCCTGATTTGGGGCGGTCGATTTCCTCACCACCTCGCATGAGGCCGATCACGAACGCGGCCAGAAAAAGCGGGATCAGTATTGTGGCTGTAGCCTTCGCTGGTCCAACTCTCCGTGCCAACCGCGGTCCAACAATCAGAAACGCAAGAATCCACGAGGCACTCAGGATCAATACCGGATAGTCCACCCCTGCGGGTATCACATGGTTGACAAATCTCATGAGGAGCGGAAACTTGTCTGTGATCCAGTCAACATCCTCGGCAAGATGGAGAATCTCAACGAGAACGCCCAGCCATCCGGGAATTGACAGAATCCCGAATAATTTCTTCCGCTGTGGGTTTCCATCTGTCATCGGAGCATCATGGCTTCTTTTCTTCCCAGTGCTTCGGGATGAGTATTTTGGCTTCCATAAGGGACAGGGCGACCACAGAAGCGGCGGGCTCTTTCTCGTACTCAGGATGCCCGGCGATGCACTTCATGAACGGCGCGACGTATTCCTTATAAGGGATCGGTTTGTGGGAATCGGCCAGCTCGTATCGCAGTTGAGGAAACAATCCGACGTCCATGGCTGCGATCGTGCCGAGGACGCCGATAATGTAGTTCAGGCAGCTTGATGCGGCGTTGAGCTCTTGCCACGCGACCGCCTTCTTAAGATCGATTTCTAGAACAACAAGGTCGTAGGACTTGCAGAGTTGCTTCAGATCGCCAGCTGTGAGCGGGATTACGATCTTCTGCTGCTGACACCACGCCGGCGCAAAGGAAAGAAGAGCAAACAAGAAGACAGCGGCTTTCATAGTGCAGCGCATTCTACAATGGATTCCATTGCATCCGGGCAGTCGGAACACTAGATCGCTGGCCTTTCTGATCACTGCCAACCGAAGGGGGGTGCGATTCTCTGCCTCAGAGGTCTTCATGCGCCGAGTTCTCCTCTGCTTGCTTCTCGCTGTCTTGAGTCCGGCCGCCTGGTCTGGTACTCCCCTCGCGCCTGAGGAAGCCAAGAACCACATTGGCGAGACCGCGACCGTCTGCGACGTTGTCTCCGGCACTCACTACGCCGCGTCGTGCTCAACCGGGACCATCACAGCTTGTGCGCGGCCGGCCGGACATTGTGGCGAAGGCGCCTGGGCAGGTTACGAATCGACGAGCCCAAATCAAAAGAGTGATCGAGTCGGCTATGATCCATCAAAGTTCCAGACGACTTGCTCCATCACCCTTTCCCACTGCTCGTCATCCATCAATCCAATTTGCTTTTCCAGGTCAGATTTAAGAACCGGTTGCATGTAGCCAAACAGCAGCCGGCTGCTGCTGTCGAGCTTATTAACTGAATTACTCTTCACAACGATGTCCGTCTCGGCGTTGATATCCGTGTTGTGGGACATTGGGACTACCGTCACACATGGGCAGGTAAGCGAGTTGCAGACGCGTTCATTAGAGAGCACTAGCACAGTCCTAAAATCGTGTTTTTTGCGATTGGTGGGTTCAGTCGCATCAGGAAAAGCGATCAGATCGTCTTTGAGGCGGTAGATTCCTCGATGGACGATCTTCAACTTCCCGAGCCCTAGTCTGTGGAGGGCGTCAGCCAGTCCCATTCTTTACTTAGCAGTACTGTTTGCGCGTTTACGAGCGCCTTCCAGGGCTTTGTAAAACTGCAAGCCTTCCTGCTTTATCTCCTCGGGATCGCCTTGCGCCTTGTGTACCCGGCAGGCAGTCTTGGCCCGGAGATCCTGAAGCCGTGCGGTGGATCTGGATCTCGCCTTCGTCTGAGCTGATGTGGGCATTTGGCAGCCTCTCTTAGGAGTCGATCTTGGCATCGTATTGTACTCGCGTTTATAAAATATGCGGCTGACTGTCAGCACTTTTTGAAAGTTAGAACACTGATTCCGGCGCGCTGTTGTCCGGGGCAACCATTCTTTACAAGCAATTGGACTGCCAATAGTCGCGAATGTAAGCCACTGCTTTTAAGAACGCAGAAACCTAGCAGTCTTGTGGTGTCAAATAAGAGAATCCCAATCTTTCAAGTCGCCTGGAATGACAGAATGTGTCGACTGGATGACACTCGCCGACTATCAACCAACCGGCCTGGCATTCCTTCGGGCGGCTGTGCAAGCTGTTGCACATTCAGCGAACACAGATTGGTGTAAAGGCTCATATCCGCACCGAAGCAAGTGGGCAGCGACGGCCAACTCAGATACCGTACCCGATACCCCATTCATGGTCCCTAGGGGGGAGTGCAACAACCGCGGCAAATCGTTTTCCCCTGACAGCATCAAATCTTTGTGACTTCATGATTCAGAGCGGATCGTCTTCAATTTTTTGGCCTTCAAAGGTGATATCCAACGGGGTAAGCTCGCCACAGTGAATGCACCTGACAGGATGGAAAAAGATCTCGGCTCTCGTAAAGTGCCAGCAGAGATGGTGAAAGAAATCGTTGAGTGCGTCCTCTGTGAGGCCAGCAATTCTCGACGACTTTCCATCAATAAATACCTGTACCCCAACAGGCGCTATCTTTTTGAAGTCGATATACCGACCGAGGTGGCCCGCTGGATCGCTTGGGAACGGCGGCAGGTAAAATCTGTTGTGATTGGCATTCATCTGCACCACGTCGCGGTCAGATAGCCTTGTGCCGTCTTCACGAACATGTTTTTTCTCGTCTTGCAGCTGCGCTAGATCATTTACCGGAGCAGCGAGCCACACTCGGCCGCCAGGTTTTCTGCCATCAGCCAAGGCGGTTAAATCGGCGTCGACATCACTTCCCCACGTGAGGAACACGGCCAGCGATGATCGTGCGCGACTTGCGACATCCGCACCCTTTGTGTCGGTCAATTCCTTGGCCGGCTGGGCTGGATCAACTGGATGGAGCTCGCGTATTTCGCGCTGGGTGTATTGCTTGGGGACGTTGAAGCCGATTTTCATGAGGGTATTTACGGGCGGGATAAGGAACGGAAGCGTTACCCCGGGGAAGACATCTCCAGGCGAGATGTCCTTTCCCGGTTTGTTCCAAAATGGAGTCCCCTTACTGGTCTTAGTCATCCACGTCGATGTAGATGCCCTGTTGTGGGTGTCGTTCAGATTGCGTCTTGCTTACAAGCGTCAAAGGAGACTGTCGGCTCTCGATCGGGCGAGGAGCCGGACGCTGAACTACCTTCATCTGCCTGTAGAGATCAATGGTTTCCTGAACAAGATGCGCGGCGGCCAATCGCGACCAGGAAATCGAGTTATTCGGCAGGCCTACAACGAACCTCGGACGCGCAGCGCTAGTCGCCATGGCTACTCTCTCGGGCGGTTTTTTGTTTAGTGCTTTGTTCATCGGATTGAGCCTCAAGCCTTTCAAACATCTGTGCCAGGTGATCCTTCAATTGGACGAATGAGGCTGCCGGCATAATCATTTTTGATACGGTCTTTGCTGAGCAGGTGAAATCCTTATCGGCCTCACCACGTTTCGCTTTCTCGATGCTCGCCGCCAGTTCACTTAGATCGACGAACATAAACTCGAGCTGTATGTCGTTTCCAACCGAACTCACAGCCAGAAAGTTTGCAAACATTGGCGCCACAGCGTCGCGGTTCTGGTCGGCCGTGATCGTCACGTTGCCGGTAATTTGGGGCATTATTGTCCTTGAGTTGGGATGCGATGACGTGAGCGATTGTTGTCAGAGCGGCCCAGCGAGGGCACGTCGTCTCTCACAGTCTAGGCTCCCTCCTTGGCTCAAGAACAATATACAGGAACGGGCTTTTTGGCCACAGAAAAACTCGAGCGTAGCCAAAGCGTCCACAGCTATTGGTGCCATCTCCGACCCGAACCTCCCGCCATGTCCTCCCGGGGCAATTCTCGTCATACCATTTTGAGAATCCACCACAACGACAGGATTCAATTTACTAGTCTCGGTCTTCCGCCCGCAGTGATCCAGGTCACGGAGGTAACCGGTTAACCCCTCCGGTGCACATCTGCACGTCGCTGACCATTAGGGAGTTATGTAAGCAGGCCCCGTTTTGAGACCTGGTTGTGTCAACAGATTGGCACTTGTTGGCGGTTTGAGCCGGTCTAACATTAGACCTTAAGAGACCTGTATCAAGACCTGCGACAAGGCTCAGGCATGACGTTTGCTGCCGCGCCGCGTGAGGGCGATGGATTCCTTTAGAGCGCCGGCGACATCGGCCTTATTGGTCAATATCTCAGCCGGGGCGGGCATGTGCGATTCACGGCCGAGCCAGGCACGCAATTCATCCGGATCCGCGACGGTGAACCGACCCTCGCGGCGGACCGGCATGCCGTCCCTCGCCCAACGGTGAGCGGTTGAGACCGGTATCGCCAAGAAGGCGGCGATTCCCGTCCAGCCCTTCAGGGGCTGAGTCTTGGATTTCGGGCGCCCCTTTTTCCCAGACATTCGTAACAGTGTAACGCTGACGCCGACAGACCAGGATCAAGTCACCCATGAATTAGCCCAAAGGGGCCACCAGCTCTGCAGCTTTTAGGGTTTCGGCTTAAAGAGCGCCCTGCTCTTTCTGGCACCCTCAAAATCATGTGCGTCGAGAGCCGCCACAACCGCCTCCGCCACGCCGGATGCGGTCGGATCAATATAGAGAACATGGTTGTTGAGGAACTGCACGGACCATTTTGTGTCCGTTCCCCATGATCCCTCGCAAGCGCTCGCGGTCGTTACTGAGGCAGTGTAGCCGATCTGTCGTCCTGCCTGGTTCTCGTTGGCAATCGCCAAGAGGCTCACGTAGACGTCGGCCGTGCGTTCGTTGAAAGTAATCTCCACGTCTCTAATTGCCCTGACCCGCTGCTTCACAGCGCTAACAACCTCTGGTGGGGTGTGCTCCCCACCTTCGGCGAAATACACGCTGATTTTTTCTTGCGGTGCGGTCGGCCCGCAGTGATAGGTCACCTGATTTTGCATTGCCTTGGCATTCCAGAGATAGATTCCGGTGGCGAGACTGGTCAATTCATCGGGCGTGAGCTTCTTCAATCCATATTCATCAAAGTTTGATCGGGTGATGCCGAGCGTAGCTAAGTACTCTGCCCACTCTGCATGCACAGATTGAGGAGTAGTTGGCCTCGAACTGGCAGGGCGCTGCGGAGATTGTCTACTCTGGACCTCTACAATTATCAACACGAGAAGAAATACCGCCAGCCCCCCCCGCTTCATCGGCACACCTTCCCGTACGCCGGCCGATAGCCCTTCTTCTGGGCCTCGGCCTGGTTCATGTACTCGCCGTGCTTGGTGTTGCCGTACCAGCGTGTGCCCGGGCAGTGGTACACGCCCGAGGAGGTGTTAACCCAGACCTTAACATCGGGATTGCCCCGGTCGGCCTGCGGAGCAGTAGCCGTGGTCGCCGCGGGAACGAGAAGCGGAGGCAATAATTTGAACGCTATGTTGTCACGACAGCCTGTCCAACATCCCCTACAGTTCGGGCCTTCGCTGCACTTCTCGCCGCAGTTCTTGCGGTTGCAACCGTATGATCCGCAGCCTTGGCAGCACTGCTTTCGGTCAGCAGCAGCGGGTTGCGATGTGGGCGCTTGCGCCTTTGCAAGATAAGACGGCGACAGCGAGGTAGCGAGGAGCAGAAGCCCGAGGAGTCGTTTCATGGTCGTCCTCCGAAACGAAAATGTCGTGGGCCGAGTGGGGTGTGAGGCGAAGTGTAGCCACGCCAAGCGACGAACGCAAGCGCAAACCGGCGGGAGGTGTTCTTCGAATTTTCTTAGAAATAGCGCATTTCCAGACCGTCGCTCAGTCACCAGATTCTTGAGCAGCGATTACTAGCCCTCTGTGACCCCCGTCCCTAGACTCTCGGGACGTGACGGAGTTGCTGCTGCCCCCGAAAACCCTTGCTCGCGGCCGCTGAGCTGGCTATCTTTTCCCGCATGGCTCAGATCGTGTACCTGACAACGCGGGCGCCGTCCAGGTTGGCAGACGATCTCCTGCGGGCCGGCCATAGGGCCTGGGAGTGCCTGAGCGTTTCAGAGGTACTCTACATCTGCGAGCAAGAATGGATTGACGCCGTCGTGATTGCCCCGGACGTCGAGGACGCTGACCTGGTCGAGGCCCAACTACGCCATGTCACCATCCGCCTCCAGCCAGAAGCCTCAGCGAAGGATCTCGTCTGGGAGTTGTCGCAGCTTTTCCCTCCGATGAGCGCCACGGTTCAATAGGCCTCCTGTGTTATCGTGTTCCTCGTGAACCGCGAAGACATCCTCGACCAACTTCAATCCCAGCGTGACCGTGTGAACGCGGCGATTGCAGCATTGAAAGGCGGTTCCGGTCGGCGCCCCGGTCGCGAGCACCGCACATTGTCGGCCGAAGCTCGCCGCAAAATCAGCCAAGCCCAAAAGAAGAGATGGGCGGCCCAAAAAAGAAAGTAGCCTTCTCCGAGACCCCAAGATCCTGCGTTGTACCGGGTGAGGGCTCAAACTGCTTGCCTCCATGTCGCTCGTGGCCTACTATTTCCCCAACACACCCCAATCGGCCACATAAATCTTTCTTCGGAGATCGACCATGAAGAGATTTCTTCGGCCTTTACTGCTGATCGTTCTCGGCGTAGGTCTCGCGCTCTCTCAAACCGCCACAGTCACCCGCAACGTCAACCTCCGGTCCGATCCCTCAACGGACAATCCACCTATCGAGAAGCTGAAACCGACCGCCCAAGTGACTCTCGTCGAGCCAGGCCCAACGGACGGCTACTACCACGTCACTGCACCCGACGGCCAGGACGGCTGGGTGTGGGGGAAGAATATTCAGATTCAAGCGGGTTCGCCCAGCCCTACTCCGAGCCCAACGCCCTCTGGAAGTCCCACTCCGTCACCAACAGCGAGCCCAACGCCGCAAGACCTCTTCTCGCAACTGATGGCCGCGAGAGTGACGGCGGTTCCGCAGCCTCTTGTCGAGAACGGAAGCGTGACTTGCGGGCCCACGGGCGATGCCACCAACTCTACTGCAATCGGTCTGAATACCAACAAGAACCGCACGGATGCGCCGGTCGCCTCGGCCTACGTCCAGGCCAACTGGGACGATCTCGCGAACCTCCCATCGAATCGCGTCAACGATTTCGTGGGCGCTCCGGTTGCTGTCGTCGGATACCTTTCACACAAGATCAACGTCGAGAATACCGGTAGCGGCGAGTCGACGAACTGCCATCTCCTCGGCGCTGACGAAGTGGATTGGCACATCTACCTGACCAAGAGTCCCAATCAGGGCATCAAGGACGCACTGATCGTCGAAACAACGCCCCGCACCCGGCCCTCGCACAAGTGGACTACGGCAATGCTGACGAATTACGTGAACGCCACCACGCAAGTCCGAATTAGCGGCTGGCTGATGTACGACTCGGAGCACGTGGGCGTGATCGGCAGTCAGCGGGCGACGGTCTGGGAGGTCCATCCGATAACGCGGATCGAGGTTCAGCAGAACGGACAGTGGGTCGACCTGGATCAGTGAGGAGCGGGCCGGACCTTGATCTTCGTAAAATATTCGCCATATAATCCTCAACATGCCAGCCGAGGAATCCAAGAGCGCCGGGAAGTTGATCTACCTGGGTGCTTGTCTGATTGCGGCCGTTCGCCTGGCACGCGAGGAAAAGTGGGACAACAGCCCGCGGGTGGCCAGCCGCATCGCTGATTCGATTCAGCTCGCCCAAAGGATATGGGAGCGGGTGCGGCGAGAGCTTCCACACCTGTTTGCGTGACCTGCTAGAATTTTGGCCACCATGTGCGTCCTGCTTCTATTCGCCTTGCTGGCCATCTCACAGCCTGACGATGACAGAATGCATGAGCGATTATATGAAATTTACGTGTGGGCAACCGTCACGGGCGCGTGCGTCGCGCTCAGTGCTCTCCTTGTTCTTATCTGGCAAACACGCATAACACGCAGATTGGCACAGGTCGCTACAGTGACTGCCGACGCGGCGAAGGACAGCGCTGAGATCGCCAAAAAGGCTCTGCATCTTGCGGAACGTGCCGACATAGCCCTCGAAGCCGCTGGGCTGTCCACCGGCCAAGAAATCGGGAAAAGCACCGAAGTGGTATTGCGATTCAAAAACTTCGGACGTACCCGAGCCAATGATGTCACTTTTAAGGTGGCCCTGACTGCTCCTGGAGTGCCGGAATCAACAAGTACGCTCGGGCCTCTCATATTGGCGGCCGGGGCGGAGCAATCGGTCACGTTCAATAGGCTAGTCGATTGGCTCTCCGGCGAGACCTTCAGCAGAATTAACACGGGACAAGACATAATGTGTTTCGCTGGCGACGTCACCTATAGAGATGTGTTCGGGGTTCCGCACACTACTAAATACAGCGGCACATTCCTACCCCGAACGAGAACGTTCATGATTGGCGATAATCAAGGTGATTAGTTTTCGATCCCCCATATTCTAAAAACATTTCTTTCTGGAACACCGATTCCAGCCAGGATCGCTGCTGGATCCTCAACAGGTTGCGGAGCAACCGCCGGCAGGGTTTTTGGAACGCACTGAAGATTTTTAATTTGGAACAGGTTTCTTGAATCCGGGCCTTTGAAATAATCGAAGGCTCTTGATGTCGGAAGAACGAAAAACGATTACCACGGGTGCGGAAGCGCACGACGAACACGCGCTATGGGAGAACACCATCGGCGCGCAGTTCTCCTCGAGCCTGCACACGTTCATGCGGCTGCACAGCTGGCCCGCGCTGTGCTCAACGCCCGCGGAGCTCGCCGAGATTATCGCCGACCAGGCCGAGGAGCAAGCCGGCAAGCCGCTGGACCGGCAATTCCTTCGAATCACAACCCTGGCGCTGCTGGTCCAGTCTGCGACGACATCAATGCAGAATCTGGTTGCTGAATGCTCGGCAGTGTGCGAATCGCCGATCGAGATGGCAATGTTCTTCGCACTGGCGATTGTGGCGCGTGAGGGTGACCGCGGTGTGACGTTCGTGCTGCCCGGTGGACTCATGGGAGATGCGGAAGGGGATTTGCATTTGACTATCCAGCCGCAAGCCCAGATCGGCGCATACCGCGTGGATTTCCTCCTCACGGCTCAGCTGATCGAAGAAGAGGGCCGGATTGCCGTCTATCGGAAACAGGCGGCCGTCGAGTGCGACGGCTATGAGTGGCACGACTCGACGAAGGAACAAGCCATTCGTGACCGGCGCCGGGACCGCGACTTGCAGATTCAGGGCTTCAGTGTGTTCCGCTACGCCGGCGCGGAGATCTGGGTCAACGTGTTCAAGTGTGCCCAAGAGGTCATCTCGTTCCTGGTGGATGCGGTTGAAGGCCAGCGGGTCGCTGCGTCGCTGCGCGGGAAAGGTCCAGGGCGCGAAGGTTCACAGCAAGCGTGTGCGCAAGCCTCAGGCTGATTCCGGCAGGCTCTCAGGGTCGTCGGTGGCGCCGGCATTACCCGCGCGGTAAACGGTGCCCACTCCCGCGCCAAGCTCTTCGGCGATCGCTCTCCACGACTTCCCTTTCCGTCGCATCTCGATCACCTTGGCAGCGTCCACGTCTCGTGTCGGACGGCCCAGGCGCTTGCCCTTCGTGCGGGCATGCCTCAGTCCAGACCGGACTCTTTCAGCAATCATGGCCCGTTCAAACTCGGCAAGGGCGCCGATGATTTGAAAGGTCAGCCGGCCGGTGGGCGTGGTCAGGTCCAGGTTGTCCTTCAGGCTGACGAAGGCGACACCAAGAGCATGGAGATCAGCAAGGGACGTGACCAGACCTTTAAGGGAACGGCCAAAGCGATCTACCTTCCAGACCAGCACCGTATCAAACTCCCTGCGGTAAGCATCTGCCATCAGCCGATTCAATTCCGGGCGTGATTCCTTGGCTCCAGAAATGCCACTGTCGACATATTCTCGCCGGATGGTCCACTCGCGTCTCTCGCAGTATTCCCGTAACTCTGCGAGCTGCATCTCTGGGTCCTGGCCCTTGTCCGATGTGCTTACCCTGGCGTAGAGGGCTACGCGCTGTCCCGATGTGGTACTTTTGCGTGAAACCATTGTGCCTCCTTTTCAGGCGTGATGGGTTTGGGCGCAGCCTGGATCGCGAGTCCTTGCTGCGCCGTTGTCTTTTCTTATGCCGGGCCTTCTCCGACATTGGCCGAATTGCGCATCTCGCGGACGATGCTAAGTGCGGTAGCCGCGTCTATTCCTGTCTCTTTCACCAGAAGCGCGGCTTCTCGCATCACAGAGAGCGCCGGGGCACTGACTTTTGGTGTTTCCTGGGCTTTAGTAGGTGCAGCCTTACCAGCCAAGCAATTCAGAGCGTCGGCTCGTGCCTCGATCCGGACTCGGCTGTAGTACCGAGACATGCGGATCGCCTGGTGGCCGGCAATAGATGTGATCGTCTCGTCGGGCGCGCCAGACTCAAACAGTTTTGTGATGACCTGGTTTCGCAGGTTGCGATGCTGGAACCAGTCGAGGCCAGTAGCCTTGCGCATCGAGCGAAATGCGGAGCGGATGAACCAGGGCGATGCTGGCCGGGTCACATCGTACTCGCCCTTTTTCACCCGGAAGGGGAAGAGATAGTGATCCTGGCGGCAAGCGCCTAAACTCCTGGCACGGTCCACCAGACCTTGCACCGCTTCGAGCGCCGGCGGGTTCAGCGGGATCGAACGGGCGCGAAACTCATTCTTCACTCTGGCATCGTTGACGCGAATGATTGGCGGGGTGTGATCGAGCAGGATGTGCCTCAGCTGCAGAAAGCGCAATTCGGCACCGATGGCCGACGTGTTGTTCGCCAGCATGCACGCCCAATACGCGACACGCCATTCCAGCTTCCCGGCCGTGACCTTAAAGAACCTCTCTTCTTCTTCTGCGGTCAGAACCTTCGGTGGCGTCCACTGCGGAGCCTTGAGCGGCTTGTAGTGCCGGGAAATCGGATGCCACAGGTCCACCTTCTGGAGAATCTGGCGAAGTGTGCAGACCTCATGGTTGACCACCTCATGTCCGACCGTCTGCCTTCTGACTCGCTGGTAGTCGAGCACATCAGCCAGCGCTACCGCGGAGAGTGGCTTGTCGCCGAGAACTTTCGCCAGATTCCGAACGTAAAACTCATAGTCCGTGGCGGTGCGTTCTCGGATATCGGCGCGATGGTCGTCAAGCCACAGTTTAGCGGCTTCTCGGAGCAGCATGGTGGGCTGGATGGTACGTCTCATGCCGCACCCCCGATCTCCTCGCCGGAGATGATCTCCAGCACCTGATCTGAAGTGAGGCCAGCTTTTTTAAGCCTACCGACCAGACCAGCAATTGAGAGTCCGCTGCTATTCGGCAATGGGGAGAGGCGCTGCTTTGGGCGCGCTGTCTCGGTTCGAGAGTCAAGTGTTTGCAAAGCAGTTAATTTGGATTCCACACGTACATGGCTGTAATGCCTCATCATCTGCACTGAGACATGGCCGGCGATGCTGCGCACTGTTTCCTCCGGCGCGCCCTTCTCCAGCAGCTTCGTCACTGCCTGATGCCTCATGTCATGCGGCCGGATGCGATGCGAAATGATGCCCTTCTCAACAGCGGCATCTACCAACTCCCGCCATTGGGTTTTGATCCACGACTCTGTAGCTGGGCGTGTGGGATCGAAACAGTTGCGCTTTATGCGAAACGGGAATACGTAGTGATGTGGCTTGACGCTCCCGAGAGCTCGCGCCCGGTCGAGGATGCGCTCCATGCACATGGTCGCGCGCTCATTCAACGGAATCACGCGGGCCCGGTACTCGTTCTTGACGCTGTCGCTCGGGATGAATAGCAGGGGAGGCTTGGCGTCGAGCTGCACGTCTTTAGTGCGAAGGCCGCGCAGTTCACAGCCTGAGGCTGAGCTGTTGACTGTGAGTGTCGCCACTAAATAGGCCAACTCCCACGATGGATTCGAGGCGGCAAAGGTAAAAAAGCTGTCTTCTTCTGTGCGTTTTAGCACCCGCGGCGGTGTCCACTTTGGAAGCTGTAGTGGAGTGTAGCCATCGGCGAGAGCATTCCAAAGCTGCGCTCGCTGCAGGATCTGCGAAAGCGTGTTGAGGTCGTGATTTACTGAACACGCGGAGTAATCTTGCGATCGCGTTCGCTGGTAATCGCGGAGGTGCTCATTCCTGATGTCCTGAAGCGGCATCCCGACAAAGTAGCCAGCCAGGCGTTTCAAATAGTCCCCATAGCAGTTGATGGTGCCAGGATCGAGGTACAAGGCCCGTTCATCGAGCCACGTGCGGGCTGCGTCCTCGAAGAGCGCCTCACCCGTGATTTGCTGTTCTGTCATGCTGCAATCTCCTCTCCGCGTCCGCAAGGGACGTGAAACGGAATGATAGTTCCGATCTTTAAGCGTGGCGATTCATCCGACCCGCCTGTATTCCCGGAACCGTGGGTTTCTCAATTCGCCGAATGTCACTACACTCAGCAGTGGGTTGGGGTTTTCCTCGCTGGAGATGAAGTCCTCCATGTCGAGTGTCCGGTCCGTCATGGATTCAGCGAAGGCGAATGACTGCGCGTGGTGGCGGCACAGACCGTCGTGGACGGGCGGCCAGGGGCACGCGAAGTCGGCCTTGCAGCCTGCCGAGTCGCGCACCAGCATTGGTTTAGCGGGAGTTGCCGGGTTCGGCCTTACTTCCGGGACAGGCGCGCAAGACCGAGCGCGCTGCACTAAAGAACACTGAGACCGATGGCCGAGGCGCTTACCGCAGAGGCAGACCTGGCCGTTGCGCTGCATTTGCTCTGCGATCATGGCAACGGTCCCTTTCCAAACACCAAAACGCGCGCGAATATCCCGGACGCGTTCGAATGAGAGCAGGCTGTTGCGAATCTGCTCAAAGGTTTCCTCTGTGACGCCGTTGGCTTTCCGGCTCTTGCAGGCCCGGCAGAGCGCACAGCATTCAGACAAGTAGCGACGAAGCGACTCAGGACTCAGGTAAACAAGGACCTTGACCGGCCGGCCATCGAGGCGTGATACGACAAGGTGACGGCCCTTGCCACAAAATGCGCAACCGTTGTGTCGCAGCCATACCTTAATAAACCCACGGTTTCGCTTGGCGAAGACCCAAAGACGTTTAGCTGTGGCACTACGCGGCACGGGCCACCGCCTTCTTGAAAAGGATGCAGCCGTACCGGTTCAGCTCCCATTGCCCTGCGTTTGCCAGATCGCGCCGGATGTCGGCAGTGGCTGGACTGTCACTTTGCGGCAGTTCTTGATTGCAGCGCAGAGGCTCAGCCGTCCCGCTGCTCAGGGGTGGAATTTCAAGAAATGAGGGTGTAGCGTGGGGAGTAGCCATCTCGAAAGAACCTCTCTTTCGTTGTGGTGAGCCGATCCGGAGTGTTATCAGCACTTCGGGTCGGCGCTTTTTCTTATACAGCGTGCATTGTTCCAAAAACCCTTTCCAGATTGCAAGGAAAAAAGTTACTTAGAAATTATTACACCACTGTGTTGATGCGGTCTTATGCCAACCCCCTTAATAAGCGCGGCTACCGCAGATATGCACAGATATCCACAATTGACAGCTAAGGGGCTTGGCACTACACTCCGGCCTATGGCGAGACAGAAAAAGCCGACACTTACGCCCGAGGCCAAGCGCTTCTTCGTTGCAGCCGGCAGCCGCGGAGGAAAGAAGCGAACCGCCGGCATGAGCAAGGCCGAGCGGTCTGAGCTGGGGAAGAAAGCCGCACGCGCCAGGTGGGCAAAAAAGAATGGTTAAGGCAATGCCTGCGGTCTTGGGGGCTCTTTAAAATCGAGGTGTCCACGCCGAAGTCAGTTCGTCTTATCTAGGGCTGCCGTAAGACTCACTTGTGACCCTGGGAGGGCATTCAGATCGCGCGACCAGTCTTTGTATCCCGCTAAAGTTAGTTTGATTGTGTGCTTTCCTGGTTTGAGCTTCAGAGTGGCGGGCGCGTTGCCTACGAAATCACCATCCACATTCACGTCCGCACCAGCCGGCGCCGATACCAGCGCGATGGTAGCGTCAGCCTCTTGACCGGTAAGACGGCCTTGCGCCGCTTCGGGCGCCGGAGTCTTAGCTGCATCTCGCTCCTGTTCCAAATGACAGTTATGAACCTTCCCTTTTGCATCGGTTAAGTAAACGGTATTCCCGTCAACGGCAAACTTCACGGGCTGATTGACGGTTATATCGATCCGTCCTCCGGTGCGGTTCGCGATGTACACTTTGCTTCCGGCCTCTATCGTGTAGTGGGTCCGGTGATAGGTGCCGCCACAAACGCCTCCAGAGCATCCTGCATCTTCGAGGGTTACGCTCTGGTCGATCAGTGTGCCATTTTGCCAGGTCAGCGGTTTCTTGTCTTCTGCGGTGGCCGACGACCACACCAGCAAAACCCAAAGAAGTATTCGCATAGCTCACGTTCCTGAAATCGGGTGAGATCATAGCACGAAAGATTTTCCGTTGGAGCCGCCGGGAGACCGCGGCAGGCAGCTCGCCCAGGTGGGCCTGGATGAAGAAAGGGTGGCGTAGCCAGATCCACGCGGGGGCTAATCGACGCTTGGGTGTAGAATGGCTGGCAGTGAAAGACCGCGCAGACGACCCTCTCGGACTGCTCATAGATCGACCACCCGAGCCTACTCAGGAAGAAAAAGAGCGCGCTGCGTGGCACAGCTTGCCAAGGCTGGAACGGTTCAAGGCCCACACCAAAGGGATACTCATGTTCTATGGGTTCCTGCTCGTCATCGAACTGCTCACGGGAGTCACAGTAAACCGACCATGGGGAGCGCTGGTCCTGGCGGCGATTTATGTTGTGACTCTGATCGTTTGTCTCAAGGACTAACCTCGGCACACTCTACTCACACACTGCCTACGCCGCACCCACGCGAGGGTCACGCGATACCTACGCGCCACGGCACGAACGTTTTTAGCCCTGAAAAATCAGCAACTTGGTAGGCTGATTTTTAATGGTCGCAATTGTTGATTTGCAAGGAGTAAAAGACGTCTCCTTGTTAGTTCCTGTGCGGCTGCTGTTAGGTTCCAGTATGGCTGCTGTAGCTTTGTGGCGGTCCACGGTAAGCCTGTTCAGGGGTAGAATGCAACCATGGACGCGCGGACGTGCCCGCACCCGATCAGCGCGCTACGCGATGCCACTGCTGAAACCAGCGGCAACACCATCACCATCCGCGCCACTTGCGGCCAGTGCTCGGCGCCGATCACCAAGCAATTTCTGACGCGCGCACCCGAGCCAACCTCGGCCAGATTCACGACGCCAGTCAGCGAGATGGCCACGCTCGGTGGCGCGTTCCCGGCGCGGAGAGCTCGCTAATTTTCTTTTTCACTTCCCAAAGTCCCGTCGATTGCGTCATACTGTGTCCATTAAACGTAAGTACCCGTAGTTGCAAATAAAAAGCTGCCAGCCCTTAAATGGGAATGCTGTAGGATCGTGGTGGCCGAAAAAACGGGGTTATACCCGTTTTGCGAGCCCAGCAGCCAGTACCCATCCCGCCGAAATATGCAGGTCAAGAGTAAAGATTCTTGGAGGCCTGCATGCCTGATCTCCTCAACGTCCTCGGACTAGCAAACAAGCTCAACGTCCTTCCATCCTGGGTGCGCGCGCGCCTTCGCAGTCGCACCCCGGCGCCGCTGAAAATCCCCGGCATCGTGCGGGTTGGCAGGCATATCCGGTTCCGCCCGGACATCATCGACGCCTGGATCGAGAATGGCTGCAAGCTGCCCTTGCCTAAAGCTGGCGGCGCGAACAGCGACGGCAAGTTACGGAGCCGAAAGTGAGCGCCGCTTTGCTCCCGGCCGTGGTGAGCGCATGAGCGCGCTGCCAAAATCGCAACTACCGGATATCGTGCGCACGGCGGTTGAAATCGCGCAAGAGCGGAGTAAACTGCTCGGTCGCATGAGAGCTGCATTGCTTTCTGGCGACGACAAACGGGCGCTTGAGTTGGCCCGGCAACTGTGTGGACTTGCAGATGACGAAAAAAGCGATCGAGCTAATCCGAGTATCCACTGAGGCGCAGGCCCAGGATGACCGCGGGGGCATCCCGGCGCAGCGTGCGGCCAACCTCGTCACAGCGGCGCGGCATGGCCTGGAGATCGTTCGTACCTTCCAGATTGAAGATGTTTCCGGCGCCCGCGTGCTGGCTTCTCCAGAGATGCGAGAAATGCTCGGAATGATCGAATCTCCTGAGATTGCCGGCGTCGTGGCGAAGGAGTTTTCCAGGCTAATGCGACCCGAGGACCTAAGCGATTTTGAAATCCTCGCGCGGTTCAATCGGACGAACACGGTGCTTTACCTTCCTGATGGACCTGTGGATCTGAGCAACAAGACCGGGAAACTTTTTGGAGTCCTGCGCGCAGCAATGGCTGGGTACGAACGGGCTGAAATCCTCGAGCGTCTGAATGCCGGCAAAGAAGCGATCCGCAGAGCAGGCAGGCACGCCGGCGGCGATAATTCCCTGCCCTACGGCGTGGCATGGGACAGACAGCAAGGCTGGCGCTACCTGCCGGAAGCCGAGCAGGTCAAGCAGGCCTTTCGTCTGGTGCTGACTACGACCAGGCCATATGCGTCGATCGCGGCCGAACTGGGCATCCCGCGTACCAGTTTGCGCGTGATCCTGCAGAATCCAATATGGACCGGCTGGAAGGTTTACGACCAGCGCCGCGACCCCAGGCCCACCGGCTATGTCGCCCGCGAGGACGGACGCCAGGGCTACCGGCGTAAGGTCGCCCGCGACCCCAGCGATGTCATCCGCAAGAAGGTCCTACAGGGCATCGTGACGGAAGAGGAATTTCAAAGGGTGCAGGAAATCCTTGGCGATCGCGCAGCCCGCGAGCGCATCATCCGAACCCAGAATCAGCCGCGCTACACCTTCAACGGGTTCCTTGCCTGTGCGGTCTGTGGCGATCCGCTATACACCCATCGCAACATGAAAGCCGCTTACTTCATCTGCAAGCGCAACGGCACCAGGGCACGGAAACGCGGCGATGGATGTACGAATCCCTATATCCTGGCCAGCAAGGTAGAACCAAAGGTCGAGGAGTTACTCACGAGCCGATTGCAGGATCGCAACACCCTGCACGCCATCATGGAAAGGTATCTCGCTGGCGCCCAGAAGCCCGCCGGCGTGGTCGGGGTGGACTTGGAGGCTGCCAAGCAGCTTGCGGCGAGCCTGGAAGCCAAGCGGAAGAGAATACTGGATAGTTTTATCGATGGTGTGATCAGCAAGGCAGAGCGCGACCGCAGAATCCAAGCCATCGACACTCAGATTGCCGGCTGTCAAGAATTGCTGAGTGACGCCGTGACTCGCGGCCCAGTGCGTCCCAAGATCACAGTCGGCCAGCTCGCGGCGGTCTTGGATGTGTTTGCTGGGTTCCAGTTCCTAGCGCGCGACCAGAAACGGCGAATCCTGGCGGCGGCCCGGGCCCGTGTATTCATGGAGCGATACACCATCGAAAGACTGGAGATTGACATACCGCAGGGTTCTACGTGGGACCAGGCGAATGGTAGTCACGTTGACGGCCACTTTCCAGCGGCTGGCGCATGACTTCCAGGACGTTGCGCGGAAATTCCGGCAGCTCATCAAGGAACAGCACGCCGTTGTGCGAGAGCGAGACTTCGCCGGGCCGGGGAATAATACCGCCGCCGATCAGGCCGGCGTCGGAGATGGTGTGATGCGGCGCGCGAAAAGGCCGCGCCAGCACCAGGCCGGCTGCGGCGTCGAGCACGCCCGCCACGCTGTGAATCTTGGTCGTCTCCAGCGCCTCCTCGAAGGTCAGCGGCGGCAGGATGCTGGGAACGCGCTTAGCCAGCATGGTCTTGCCCGAACCCGGCGGACCGATCATCAGAATGTTGTGGCCGCCCGCGCACGCAACCTCCATCGCCCGCTTAGCGGTGAACTGGCCGCGAACTTCCTTGAAGTCGGCGGCTCCGGTTTGTTCCCTGACCAGCAGCTGCGAGGCATCGATCTTCAGCGGAGAGATCCCGTTGCCGCTGTTGAGCAGGTTCACCACATCGATGAGCGATTTGACCGGATAAACATTTACTCCGCTGACCACCGCCGCTTCGCGGGCATTGACTTCAGGCACGATCAGGTTGGGAATCTTCTTCGAGCGCGCGGCGATCGCGATGGGCAGCGCGCCGCGCACGCCACGAACGCCGCCGTCGAGCGAAAGCTCGCCCACCATCACGTATTCCTGCGGCTCTTTCTTCAACAGCCCGCCGTAAGCGCCAAGGATCCCCATGGCCATGGGCAGATCGAATCCCGAGCCTTCCTTCTTGATGTCCGCGGGAGCGAGATTGATGGTGATCTGCGTCTGCGGGACTTCGTAGCCGCAGTTGCGGAGAGCGGCGCGGATCCGCTGGCGGCTCTCGCGCACCGCCGCATCCGGCAGGCCGACGGTCTGGAAATTCTCTTCCGGCGCGCGCACGCTGCTGACGTCGACTTCCACCTCAATGATGCTGGCGTCGATGCCGTACACCGCCGCGCTCTGCGTCTTAAAGAGCATTCTTACCGTCGTCTAAGGTTCGGGGCAAATTCTACAGGAGTTCGCGCGTTTTCAGAAATTCAGCAGCGACAGCGATTGCAGGCGAAGTTTCTGGCTTGTTGCCCGGGCATTACCAAGGTGCCACGCCGGGTTCCCGAGGGTTGAATCCGGCGCTCTTTGAAAGTACTATCAGCTCACTCTCCAGCGGCAGGGCCGCAGTGCGCAGGAAGCGGAGTTGAAGCAGTGCCAGAGAAGCCAGCCAGCCGACGAAAATCCACGCGGTACCGTTGTACCGGCGGTATGGAACTGCGACGATCGGAAAATTCCCCTCCCATCTTTGCTAATTTGAGCGATATCAGCTTGGAGGGATGCTACGTGGAATCGGTTTCCACGCTTCCCGCGGGCGCGGAAGCGGTTTTCCTGATGCGCGTGCACGGGGCGGAGGTGCGCGGGCGCGCCCGGGTTAAGGCTTCGCATCACGCCGTAGGTATGGGCCTGGAGTTCCTGAGCCTGGCTGATGAAGATCAGCAACACCTGGATTTCGTGGTAGGCACGCTGGCCGGAGCCCAGGACATGGACGAAGGAAAGCACACCGTGGTTCCCGAAGATCCTCCGGAGAGAGTTCCGGTGCAACTTGCTACGCGGCCGAGCCACGTTGCCTCAATGACTCCCCCGCCGCGGCCGCCGGCATCGGCCTCGGGCGGCATGCCGCAGAAGATCATGCGCGCCATCGCCGACCTGAATGAGCTGGAACAGAACCTGGTGAAGGACCGCATCGATCCCCGGCTCATCGCCCAGCTTCATGACTCGGTGGAGCACGTCCGTCAGACCGCGTTTACAGTGCAGCAGTGGGTGGAGTTGCACACCAGCGGCGGTGATCCGTTTGAGGTCCTGCCGCAACTGGAAGCTGAACGCATGCACATGCTCACGCAGCTGGCCCACAACGTGACCGCCGACATCGACGCCACCAGCATCAACAACTACACGGTGGGAATTAACGAGTTGTTTGCGAGCATTGACCAGCTTCACCGCAGACTGAAGAAGCTATTGCACGGAGGCGAGGAAGAATAAACCTTTCCCGAGCATTAGCGAGGGATCCCTACACACTATCTTTCTTCCCGCTTTCTTTCGCTTACCTCTCCACCGCCATGGCCACCGAATTGCCGCCACCGAGGCACAGCGCCGCGATCCCGCGCTTAGCGTTGCGGCGCATCAGTTCGTAGATCAGAGTTACCAGGATGCGGGCTCCGCTGGCGCCGATCGGATGACCAAGCGCGACGGCGCCGCCGTTCACGTTGACCTTGGCCGGATCCAGTCCCAGCTCTTTGATCACCGCGACCGACTGCACAGAAAATGCCTCGTTGATTTCGTAGAGGTCCACATCGTCCGGCTTCCACCCGGTCTTGGCCAAGATCTTGCGGATGCCGTCGACAGGGGCCATCATCACCCACTCCGGAGCGATGCCGCTGGTAGCCTGGGCCACGATGCGGACCATGGGCTCCGCGCCCAGGGCTTTCGCTCGGTCAGCGGACGTGACCACCACAGCTGCCGCGCCGTCGTTCATGGTGGAAGCGTTACCCGCGGTGACGCTGCCGTCCTTTTTGAAAACCGGCTTCAGGTTGCCGAGCGTGGCAACTGATGTATCCTCGCGCGGCCCTTCATCTTTGTCGAAGAGCACCGGCGCTTCGCCTTTTTTCCTGGCGGGAAGCTCGACCGGCAATACCTGGGTCTTGAAACGGCATTCCTTCCATGCCTGCACAGCCTTGCGGTGGGAGTTGACTGCGTATTCGTCCTGCTGTTCGCGCGTGATCCCATACTTCTGCGCGACGTTCTCGCCGGTCATGCCCATGTGATAGTTGTTGTAGACGTCCCACAGCCCGTCGTTGACCACCGAGTCGATGATCTGCGAGTTGCCCAGGCGATAGCCCTTGCGCGCCTGCGGTAGAAGATAAGGAGCATTCGTCATCGACTCCATGCCCCCTGCCACCACGATCTCCGAGTTGCCGGTCTGGATGGCCTGTGCCGCCAGAGCAACCGACTTCAATCCCGATCCGCAAACCTTATTAATGGTCATGGCGCCAACGGCCGGCGGCAGTCCGCCGTTCAACGCCGCCTGGCGCGCCGGATTCTGCCCCAGGCCGGCGGCGATCACCAGTCCCATGATGCATTCATCGACCTGCGCCGGCTCGAGACGGGCGCGCTTTACCGCCTCGCGCACCACCAAGGCGCCAAGCTGGGGCGCGGAAAAGCCTTCCAGCGATCCTTGAAATTTGCCGATGGGCGTGCGCACGCCGCTGATAATGACGGTGTCATTCATAACATCTCCTTAGCCAATCCCAAACCGTCCATTATAAGATGGCGGCGGGACAAAAACGTTCCTACTTTCCTATGCCCAACGAGCCTATCGAGAGCCCGGCGCAGCCGGGTAGCGAAGCGCCAGCGTCTCCCACAACCACTAAAGCCATTGCGCCGCTCTGGAATACGCTGCTTGTCATGGCGCTGATCCTTGCGAATTCCCTGCTTGGCTCCACTAAAACATCCCACATCAAGGCGGGCAATGCTCGGATTCTTGTTTACAGCGGCACATTCGTCGTCGAACTGATTCTCTTTCTGATTATGTGGCTGGGGATCCGCAAGCGGATCCGCGTCCGGGAATTGATCGGCGGGGGTTGGAACAAGGTCGAAGACTTTCTGCTCGACTTGGGCATCGGCATCGTGTTCCTGATTGTTGCCGCTTTCCTCTTGGCGGGATTGCGCATCGCATTGGGAACGTTGGACCTCACACACCTGGACAAGCAACTGGAAGAAACCAAGCGCACGCTCGGCCCGCTGATCCCTCACAGCAAACTTGAGGCCGGTCTTTTTGTCCTGTTGAGCATGTGTGCCGGCTTTTTTGAAGAAGTAATCTTTCGCGGATACCTGCAACGGCAAATCGGCAATGTCAGCGGCAGGATCTGGGTGGGCATCACCGCCTCCGCGGTTCTCTTTGGCGCGGCCCACGGGTATCAGGGATGGCGGATGATGATTGTGATCGCGGTCTTCGGCGCGTTCTTCGGAATACTCGCTCACTTTCGCAGGAGTCTTCGTCCCGGAATCATCGCCCACGCCATTCAGGATGCGTATTCGGGTGTAGCTTTGTTCTTCCTTGTAAATCGTTGAGCGGGTCACCGGCGAGAATTGAGCTCCGCTACCAAGAAGGTCATCAATTTTTCTCTTGACTTCGATTTTCAATAACTCTATACATTCATCAATTGCGGTTTTTTCAAGGGACCGCATCCACGAAAAGTGGAAAGGGAGAATAGAGACATGGCAACCAAGAAAAAGGGTGGAAAAAAGAAGGCCGCGAAGAAAAAGTAACTGGCCTTTACCCGAACAAGACAGGGGGACGCGAAAGCGGCCCCCTTCGTTGTTTTATGTCGCTGCGCTCCAAACCGCTCGACTGCATCTTTCGTTGCTCCGGTTCGTGAAGGCCCATCGGCATCGGTCTCGCCGCGCGAGCCGGGCTCGACCTCATCAAGCAGTTCCTGTCGCCGCGCTCCAAACCGCTCGACTGCATCTTTCGTTGCTCCGGTTCGCAAAGGCCCATCGGCAGCGGTTTCGCCGCGCAAGCCGGGCTCGACCTCATCAAGCAGTTCCAGTCACTGCGCTTCAAACCGCTGGACAGCCGGCTCCGGCGCGTGCCCTCATTCTTCTTTCTAAATTGGTCGCTGGCGCTCCAAACCGTTCGACTGCATGGCTCTTTTACTTCGGTTCGTGAAGGCCCTTGAACCCGCAAGATCGTTGAACATCGCACAGGCAGGAGTGCCTGTGCCACACAAAAGCTGTTGGAATTTTGGGATCTGAAGCGGCCAAATGAGTTAAGGGCTGGAGCGTCACATACCCGCGCCGAGCGGCTTCTTTTTGTCCTCAAATAATGCTTGCTGCTCACAGCCGTCCCCAGCCAGGCTTTCCACGCGCAGCTCTACCTTATTGAGAAGCCGTGAGCCTTCTTCCAGCTTGGCGGCGGCGTTGCGGATGTGGGCGCCGACGGTGTCATAGGCCTTGCCGAATTTCTCCAGCTCGATGCGCAGCGATTCGATTTCGCGGACAATGGTCTCCGCGCGCTGGCTCACCTGCATGCCTTTCAGGCCCACGAGGATGGTCTGCAGATAGGCGTAGAACGAATTGGGAGAGACCGGCACCACGCGCTTTTCCAGGCAATAGCGGTAGAGCTGAAAGGGATCTTCTTCGTTGCGGATCACTGCTTCGTAGTAAACGTTCTCGGCGGGAACGTACATGAGGGCAAAAGGCAGAGTGCCTTCGGCGGGGCGGATGTAGCGCGCGGCGATCTCATCCACTCGCCGGCGCACGTCGCGCATGAAGTCGCGCCGCGCTGCTTTCTTGTCTTCTTCGGCGGTAGCCTCGGCGAAACGGCGGAAGTTTTCCAGCGGGAACTTGGCGTCAATGGCAACGTTGCCCAGAGGGAGAAAGAGAATGGCGTCGGTGACCTCGCCGGTGGAGAACCTGTGCTGGACCGCGTACTGCTGCTTGGAGAAGACCAGGCTGAGCAAGGCTTCCAGCTGCTCCTCGCCCAAGTTGCCGCGCAGCTTGGGCGCGCGAAGGACATGTTCGATGGCGGTGACGGCGCGCGACAGCTCGGAGAGCTGGCGGGCTTGCTCCGTCATCTCGCCCACCTGCTTCTGCAGCCCGGCAAATGTGGTCTGGACGGCGGCCACCTTCTGGTTGAAGGTCTCGGTGTTGGCCGTCATCACGTTGGTGCCCTGGTTGAGCTGTTCGGTCACCTGGCGGTTGATGTGATCCAGGCGGCTGCTCAATTCGCCGGTGGCGCTGGCCAGCGAGGCCTGCACGTGCGCGGTCACCGATTGCAGCTGGCTGTTGATGGCCTGGATGGATTTCTCCGTGGTGTCGCGCAGCGACTGAACATCATTGTGCAGGACGGCCGACTGCGGGTCGCCGGACTGAGGCCTGCGCAGTAGAAGAACGACGCTGACCAGCAGAGCCGCGAAGGCCACGACAATGGAAAGCGTGATCATCCGTTGCCTCCAGCGGCTTTTCCTTCGGGCTGCGGCACGAGCTCCTGCACCGGGACGAAGACGCGCTGCTCGGTCGCCGGGCACAGGCGGCGGTAATTGCACCACTGGCAATGCTGGCCGGTCCTGGGATCGAATTTGCCGGCGGCGATGCCGCGCGCCACGTCGTCGATCCGGCAGCGTGCTTTTTCCAGCTGCGACTCGGTGCGCGCGGTGATTACTTCCTCATTGCCCTGCAGGTTGAGAAACACCAGCTCTCTGGGCACATAGCCCATGGCGCGCGCGCCCATGGCGTAGATGGAGAGCTGCAGGCTGTCCTCAGCGTAACGCGGAGTCTTGGCGGCTCCGCTCTTGTAATCGATGACTCGAACCACGTCGCCACCGATGCGGTCCATGCGATCAATGCGTCCGGTGATCTTCTGCGCGCCCAGCTTGAAATTGAAGGAAATCTCGGCGCCGATCACATCCATGGATCCCCGCGGGCGCGACTGCAGCAATTCGCGCAACTGGCGCTCGCCCATCTCCAGATAGAGCGCGCGCTGCACGGGATCGTCGAGCACGGCCTTGCCGAACTCCTGGCGAAAGGCCGCGACGGTGGCATCGGTCGACAACTGAGCGGCGTGGGGCGCGGGATCGTAGTACTGGCGCAGCACAGTGTGCATGGCGCTGCCGTATTGCAGCGCGGCGGCGGCCTCGCCGGGAACGCGCCAGTCTTTTTCGAGCTTGAACATCAGCGGGCAGGTGGAGTAGCTCTCCACGGCGTGCGCGCTCAAGGCAAGATCATCGACTTTGAATACCGGAGGCAGAAGCATCCACTCCCCTGCGGGAGAAATCTCTACCTTGGCTTCGCGCCTGATGGCCGGCCTTTCCGCGATGCGGCGCAAGAGCGAAGAAGACAGCGTGCGGTCCTGCAACAAAGGACGCAGGAAGCCGGGCGGCGTGCTGTCTTTTCCCCGCCCCGGGCGGGAATGGATGGAGAGACGGTCGCGCGCGCGCGTGATGCCCACGTAGAACAGCCGCCGCTCTTCCTGCTCATGCACCTCGCGGCTTTCACCCAGAGCGACCGAGCTGCGCAGCGCCGAGGGAAATTCGAACAGCGGTTCGCGGTAGGAGACCGGAAACCCCGGAGCAATGGCGCGCAGGATCCACACGTGGGAAAACTCCAGCCCCTTGGCGCCATGGATGGTCATCAGGCGAACCGCTTCGGGGTTGGCCTGCTCGGCTTCTTCCATCTGCTGTTCAGAGAGCATGGGGACGATGCCGAAGCCGCCGCGATAAAACGCCAGGTACTGGAGGAATGCCGCCAGCGATTTATCGGGAATGAAAGGCTTGGTCTCCCACTCGTTGAGAAAGCGGCGGATGGCCTTCACCACGGGATCGCCTTCTGGCAGAGCGAACTCGCGAACCAGGTAGGTCAAGGCGCCGGCGGCTCCGAGCTTCTGTTGAGCGACGAACTCGCGGGCCGAGTCCAGCGCCGCCAGCACGCGTTTGCCCGATTCCATCTGTTGCAGCACTTCCTTGAAGGTGCGGTCGCGGCCGGCCTCAGCCAGGCGCTGGCGCAGCTCCGCGGGCGAGGCGGTGAACTGGGGCAGCGCGTGAATGCGGAAGAGGCTGTCGGCGTCGCGGTCGTTGACCACGGCGCGCAAAATGGCGAGCAGGTCTCGCGCCATGGGCGTCTCCAGCACATCCATTCCCTTCACCAGAAACGGAATCCGGCGCGCGGCCAGGGCTTCGATGATTTTTTCGCGATGGAAATGCGAACGGTAGAGCACGGCGAACGACGGCCGGTCGTTCTGCGGCAGAGATTCCCGCCACCGGGCGATCTCTTCGGCGATATCTACGGCCTCGCCTTCATCGGCGGGAGCGATCACGGCCTCCACAGGATCATCAAAGACGAGCTGGCCGCCATCCATATCGCGGCGGTCGCGGCCCGAGACCAGCGGCCGGCGTTCGAACTCCACGTCTCCGCACAGGGAATCGACGTGGGGATTCTGGTCGATGGCGGCGTAGGCCACGCGCAGGATATTGCCGCGCGAGCGCTGGTTTTCGGAGAGCACCACGCCCTGGGTGCGCGGAAAGCGGCGCTGGAAGTCTTCAAAGGCGGCGCTCGACGCCCCGCGGAAGCGATAGATGGCCTGGTCGGGATCGCCGACGGCGAAGATGTTCTCCTCTTCCCCTCCCAGCAACTGGGCCAGATAGATGTTGCTGGAGTTGCAATCCTGAAATTCGTCGATCAGGATGAAGCGAGCGCGCTGCCGCTCCTGTTCGAGCAGTTCGGGATCGGAGCGCAACAGCTCGACCGCGCGGCTGATCATCATGCCGAAAGAGCCCAGGTTCTCCTGCTTCATGAGGCGCATGGCGTTGGCGTACACGCGCGCGATCTCGCGCCAGCGAACCAGGATTTCTTCCGTCCCCAGTTCTTCCACTTCCCTGGACTTGCAGTTGCGCGGCAGCCCCGGGCCGGCGGCAAGAGAATTCACGTAGTCCTGAAATTTTTCGGGGCCTATCAGCTCCTCATGGCAGCGGTCGAAGAAGTTGCGCAGGTCATCTAGAAACTGGCCGACGTCAGAGGGCTTGATGAACCGGTCCAGGCCGAGCTGGTCGACGCGCTGGCGCAGGAAGACGTAGACGTCTTCAGGCGTCAGAACAAAAAAGTCCTTGCCATTGCGCTTCAGGATAGAAAAGCAGTAGGCGTGAAACGTTCCCGCCCAGATAGGTGCGCGGCGGCGGAGCCGGCGTTCGACCCGGACGCTCAGCTCGGCGGCAGCATTCTCAGTAAATGTGATAGCCAGGATCTCGTCGGGGCGGGCGTGGCCCTGCTCGATGAGCCAGGCAATGCGCTCAACCAGCACGGTGGTTTTGCCCGTGCCCGCGCCGGCCAGAACCAGAAGAGGCCCGGAGAGGTGCTCGATCGCGGTGCGCTGGCCGGCATTGTGCATGACTTTCGCTTTGATCAAAGTGGCCACTCTGCATTATGCGAAAATTAGGCGAAGGTAGCAATGGGATTGTCGAAGAAAGTTGAGGAAATGATAGGAAAACACCTTACCACGGAGGCACAGAGGCACGGAGGGTGAAAAAAGTAAATGCTAATTCAGGCTTCGCGAACGGGTTCGCTCTCTTCCCTTGAAACGGCTGCGAAGCACAAACCGGTTGAAACCCCAGCCAATCAAAACAGCAGCACTCCCGAATACGCCCGTTGCCAGCAAGAAAAACAATTCGTGCTTCGCCGGATCTGTCGAGTGCAGCCCAGGTGAGAGGAACCAGACAATCAACAACCCAACTGCTGTAAGCGCGACTGCGCCGGCAAGGAGGCCACGAATGTCGCCAATACGGCGACCAGTGACTTTCCTGAAGCCCCAAAAGAAACAGAAGCCTATGACAAACAAGATTCCAGAGGCGATCCACAGCGCCTGAAAATTGATCGAGTTTCTGAGAGCCTCTAGCATGATCGGAGCTTCTCCGTGCTCCGCGTCTCGTGACAAGGTGTTCAACTTAGCTCGGCCATGACAACGGCCACAGCCGCGATCGCTGCGGTCTCCGCTCGGAGAATGGTATGCCCAAGGGAAGCCGATTTCCATCCGGGGTCCACAAAGAGCTTGATTTCTTCCGGCGTCCATCCGCCTTCTGGGCCAAAAGCCAGAGCTAACGGCGGGCGACAATTGGCCAGGGCGGCCTTGAGCGAAACAGCCTGCTCGGCTTCCGACAGGACGATACGGCTTCCCTGCACCACCGAAACAATCTTCCTGAGCGGCGCCGGCTCCACGATCTCCGGCGGCACGGCCCGGCGCGACTGCTGCGCCGACTCGTGGACTATCTTGCGCCAGCGCGCCAGACGGCCGGGAGCGGCTTTGACCAGATGCTGGGCGCTGCGTTGAGCGATGATTGGCGTGATTCGGGCAACACCGAGCTCGGTCAGTTTTTCCAGCGCCCATTCCAGACGATCGAACTTGAAGATAGCGAGATAAACATCCACGTGAGTCGGAGCAGCGCTCGCGACCTCAGGGCCCAACTCGAACTGGACCTCACGATCAGTGGCCAAGACCACCGTCCCCAGGCGGAGCGCGCCGTCAGCAACGACCTCGAATTGTTCGCCGACTTTGACCCGCAGCACGCGAACCAGATGGGCCGCATTCTGATCTATAAGGTAGGCGCGATCGCCGGCAACGCGGTCGGCAATCCAGCGGCGGCGGGTCATGAGGTTACTGCCTGGTGAGCATGACGGCAGAGCCGGCGCTGAGTCCGAGGTAAAGAATTCCCAGAAGACGGCTCTGGAAGACGAGCGAATCGAGGCTGCGGAACTGCGCCTGAAAGAAGAATTCGGCGGCGCTCAAAAACGAGAAGACTACGCCGATGGCCACCCAGGCCTGATGGTGTCCCAAGGGAATAAAATAAATTCCGCCGAAAATCAAGCCGACGGCAAAGAACATGAGGGCCTTCACCCGCTCGCGCGAGAGCGGCTTGTTGCGCAGCCGTGCCACCTGCAGTTCGGCAAAACGGCGAGGCAGGAGCACGCGGATGGCTCCGGCCATGCCGGCGATGATGATTACGAACCAGAGGTAGTATCTACCCAAAAATTTCTTTCACCTTATCGAGGAGACTGCGGGGTTCGGGTTTGTTTTCGACGGTCGAGGTGGCGCCAAGCTCCTGCAACAGCTCGCGCTGACGCTTGCTCAGCCGCGACGGCGTCTGCACGCGAATTTTGACGAACAGATCGCCGCGCGATGACGACTGCAATCCAGGCACACCCTTGCCGCGAATGCGGATGGTGGTACCGCTCTGCGTCCCGTCCGGCACCTTCAGCTTGTGCTCGCCTTCCAGGGTGGGAATGACGATCTCATCACCCAGAGCGGCCTGGCTGAAGGAGATCGGCACGGAACAATAAAGGTCCTTGCCTTCGCGCTCGAAGAAGGAGTGCGGCTTCACGTGCAATACAACGTAGAGATCGCCGTTGCCGCCCGGGCCAACGTCGCCCTGTCCCTGGTAGCGGATGCGCGTGCCGTCTTCCACGCCCGCGGGCACGCCGACGTCAACCGAGCGCTCGTACATGATGCGCGCGTCGCCCTTGCATTTGCTGCAGGGATCGGAGATCACGCGGCCGGCGCCCTGGCAGGCGGGGCAGGTGCGGGCGATGGAAAAGAAACCCTGCTGATAACGGACCTGGCCGTGGCCGCCGCAGGTGGCACACTTTACCGGCGACTTACCCTGCGCCGATCCGGAGCCGTGGCACAGCTCGCAGGTTTCGTAGCGGCGAACTTTGACCTGGCTCTTCTTGCCGAACGCAGCTTCCTCAAAGGTGAGAGTGAGGTCGGCGCGGGCATCGCCGCCACGCTGCGGGCGGGCGCTGCGGCCTCCGCGGGCGGCCCCGAAGAGATCGCTGAAGATATCGCCGAAGATGTCGCTGAAGTCGCCGAAGGCCGAGGGATCGAAGCCGCCGAAACCACCGCCGTTCACTCCGGCATGGCCGAACTGGTCATAACGCTGGCGCTTCTCGCTGTCGATCAGCACGCTGTACGCTTCCGTGCATTCTTTGAACTTTTCTTCGGATTCAGCGTTGCCCGGATTGCGGTCGGGATGGTGCTGCATGGCCAGCTTGCGGTAGGCGCTCTTGATCTCCTGCTCGGTAGCCGCGCGGGTCACGCCCAGGATTTCGTAGTAGTCGCGTTTTGTCTGGGTTGCCAAAATCTATTCTCGATCTGCTTTCTCTTAAATTTCTACCGGCTGCAGCGCTTCATTCTCTTCCCGGCCAGCCCTGGATTTTTACGCCAAATCAAAGTTGTGGTCAGGCAAATCAGCCATCGCGTGTTCCTGTCGCCTTACGATGTCTGGATTTGCTTCCGGTAACCTAGCCGGCTTTTTTGGCCACGCGAACCATGGCCGGACGCAGCAGGCGGTCCTTGATCTTGTAGCCGGGCTGCAGCTCCTCGAGCACATGGTGGTCGGGAACCTCATCGCTCTCGACCATCTCGATGGCTTCATGCACCCGGGGATCGAAGGCCTGCCCCTGCGCGGGAATGCGCTGGATATTGAGCTTCTGCAGGGCATCCTGAAGCTGCTTGTAGATCAGCTCCACGCCCTTGTGGAACTCTTCCGGGCGGGCGGAAGAATTCTTGAGCGCGAGCGCCAGATTGTCGATCACCGGCAGCAGGTTGCGGGCGGCGTCGGCAACGGCGTACTCGCGGAAGTCGGCATTCTCTTTGGCCGAGCGCTTGCGATAGTTATCGAATTCGGCTTGCAGCCGCGCCAGCCGGTCAAAAAGATTGTCGCGCTCTTCGCGCAGTTTTTTAGCCTCCGCCTCCTGAACATTCTCCACAGCGGCGACTGTCTTCTGCTCGGCAGCGCGGGGGCTCTTCTCCTCAAAGCCGTCACCGGGCTCGGCGGGAGGAAGTTCATGCTCCAGGTCAGCCTTACCTCGCTTGTCTTCTACGCGGAAATCCGCTTGTCCGTTTGACTTGCTCATGTCCTTTACATCCGGTCGATTAATAGGGATTTTCTTCACTCTTTTTCACTCAGCAGCTTGTCGAAGAGCTGCGCCATGTAAGAAACTGCGGTGATGGTGTGCTGGTAATCCATGCGCGTGGGACCGATCACGGCCAGCGATCCGCGCATCTCGCCGCCCAGCCGCGCCGGCGCTCCGATGAGCACGAAATTGCGCATCTCGGGAACCGCCTCTTCCAATCCGATCACCACGCGAACCGCCTCCTGGCGGGTATCGAGATAAGCGGCCAGCAACTGCGCCACGCGTTCCTTTTCCTCCAACGTGCGCAGAAGTTCGCGCAGGCGTTCGCGGTCCTCTTCTCCGGCCTGGGCCACCAGATTGGATACACCCTCTACAAAGATGTTGCGCGAGGGGTCATCGGCTGCCAGAGCCCCGCTTTTGTAGAGCTCTTCCAGGCTCTTCATCAGGCGGTCATACTCGCTGCGCTCTTGTTCGATGCGCCGGCCGAGCTCAGACTTCAGGGTGTCGATGGTCCAGCCGCGGAAATTCTCGTTAATGTAGTTGGCCGCGGTGTCCAGGTCTGTCTGGTCCAAATCCTGCTCCAGGCGCATCATGCGGTCGTGCACGACGCCGGAGCGGGTGACGACAACGGCCAGCACCTTCTTCTCGCCCTGGCGCGAGAAATAAACGTGGTCCAAAGCGTTCTTCGGGCCGGTGTTGGCAATGGCCACGCCCACCCCGCTCGAGACCAGGGAGAGCACATGCGAAGTCCGCTGCAGGAACTCCTGGATGTCGACGGTCCCCTGCAAGGTTCCGGCAATCAGATCCTGATCGGCGATTGAGACCTCAGCCTTCCCGGAGATCTGGTCCACGTAATAACGGTAGGCCTGAGCCGTGGGAACGCGGCCGGCAGAGGTGTGGGGTTGGCCGAGGAAACCGGCATCCACCAGGTCAGCCATGACGTTGCGTATGGTGGCCGCACTTAACCCATCCTTATTCTGTCGCGAAAGCGTGCGCGATCCCACCGGCTCACCTGTAGATATATAGGTCTCAACAATGGCCGTGAGGATCTCGCGTTCGCGTGGCCCGAATTGTCCCGGACTGGGCATCGGACTCATTAAGTCCTTTTGATACAAACGTTTACTGGGAGGCTACACCGACCCCGTATGATAGATTGTAGGAACTTTAGTCAGAGACTGTCAAGGTGGCACTTGCAGGGGCAGAGTGCTAGACGGCGTTCTTCTTAAGCCCGTGGCGAGTACTACTGAACCTGGATTACGTTCCCCGGAGCTTTGCTCTTCACTTCCTCAACGCGCGCCACCACCTGTTTGGCAAAAGCGTAAAGGGATTTGGCGTGCGGTGAGTCTTCACCCTCGAGGACTGTGGGCTTGCCGCTATCACCACCCTTGCGAATGTCGGGATCAAGCTCGATGGAGCCCAGGAAGGGCACGCCGAACTGTAACGCAGTGCGCGCGACTCCACCCTTGGAGAAGATGTCGATTTCCTGGTGGCAGTGGGGGCAGACAAAGTGGCTCATGTTTTCGACTAACCCGAGAATATCGACGCGGGCAGTGCGGAACATCTCGATGGCTTTGCGGCCATCCTGCAGCGAGACGTCGGAAGGCGTAGACACTACGACAGCGCCGGTGAGGGGAACGGTCTGAAAGAGCGAGATCACCACGTCGCCCGTGCCCGGCGGCAGATCGACCACCAGGTAATCCAGCTCGCCCCACTCCACCTGCTGCAGGAACTGGCGAATGATGGAGTGCAGCATAGGACCGCGCCAGACCAGAGGCTTGTCGCCGGGATTGAGAAAGCCCACGGAGATGATCTTGACGCCGAAATTCTGCAGGGGCTCGATGTGGTTTTCGCCAATCACACGGGGCTGCTGATTGACGTTGGTCATCAGGGGGACGTTGGGCCCGTAAACATCGGCGTCGAGCAGCCCGGTGCGGAAGCCCATCCTGGCCAGGGCCACGGCCAGGTTCACGGCGATGGTGGTCTTGCCGACGCCGCCCTTGCCCGATCCGACAGCGATAATGTTGTTGACGCCGGGAAGCGGGAACGGCCCCGGCATTGCTCCTGGCTGTCCATGTGGATGTCCGTGTGCCATGGTGAAACCTTAATTATACGGGAAGGAGGCGGGCGAAGCGGCGAATGGAGAGAATCGCCGGAATCGCCGTTATTGACGGAACCGGAAAACATCAGAAAGCCACGGAAGGGGCCAGGGAGTAACACGAAGGTAAGTGCTTTAGCATTCAGATCAGCCGACAGATCCCGCCATTAACCGATCACCCGATCGCCCGATTCTTCATCCTTCGTTCCAGATAAATCTGCAGGTAGCACTCGGCCTGGCGCTGGGCGCAGGCATCGTCGAGAGTGGAGAGCCAGCGTTGCGTGGAGAACTCAAAGGCTACTTCTCCGGCGCCGGCGGGAGCGTGCTCGCGATCGAAGACATATTGCAGCACAATTCTGTCGTCCTCATCCTTGGCTATGGCGAAGCGGATCGAGTCGGCGCGGCGTTCGCCGGGCATGCGCGAGCAACCGCGAGCGTGGCCCAGATTGCAGAGATCGCGCAGGGTGACCTCGTCGGGAAAGCTCTCTTCCGCGCCCGCGCGGCATGTCCCGCAGAATCCGGCGCCCAACGGCAGCCGGCGAGGAAACTGCCAGCCGATGGTGAAGCTTCTCTCTTTAGGAAAAAAGTAAGGACAAGCCACAGCAGCTTCATGTTAGTGCCGATGCTTGTGGATTGTGTAGAATTTTTTGGAGCCATCCGAGATGACGGAAAACACCCAACCCAAGCCTGACCGCCTGAACATGCTGCTGGAGTTCCTGAAGCAAAATCCCGATGACGCGTTCGCCCGCTACGGCCTGGCCATGGAGTACTCACGCCTGGGCCGGAATGAGACGGCGCTGGAGCAGTTCAGCAAGCTGATCGAGATGCATCCGGATTACACCAACGGCTACTTCATGGCCGCGCAGACTCTGGAACGAACGGGACGAACCGCCGACGCTTGCGGCATGCTGGAACGCGGCATTGAAGCGGCCAAACGAACGGGCAACAAGCACGCGCTGTCAGAGATGTCGGGGATGCTGGAGGAGATCAGCCGCTGAAGGACGAGTGCGGTCGTTCGAACGTGGAACTGGAGAATGTGAGACGTGGCAATGCCACGTCTCTACGTTGAGGGTTTCGCGATTCCTCTTCTTTAGCTTACTTCGGGGTTTTCGCCGCCGCCTCCGCCAACATTTGTGACGTCGGCTTCAATTGCTTGCGGATCTGACTTTCAACAAACCCGGGGAAATTCTGATAGAGCTTGATGAAGATCCAGTAGTACCAGGGCGTGACTGCCTGGCGCTTGCGCTGGAGCACGGCCTTGAGAATGTCGCGGGCCACAACTTCAGGGCCGACGGCCTGGCGGGCGGCTGCGCCTACGCGGTGCGGCTGGCTGCCTTTGATCATGTTCCTCGTAAAATCGGTGGCGATGTAGCCGGGGCAGATGGTGACCACGTTGATGTTGTGGCGGCGCAGCTCCTGGCGGGCGGCCATGCCGATGGCCTGCACCGCGTGCTTGGTCGCGGCGTAGCCGCCCATGTAAGGCATGGAGATATGTCCGGAAACCGAGGAGAGGTTGACGATGTCGCCGCCACCCTGGCGGCGCATAACGGGGATCGCGGCCTGCATGCATTGCACCAGGCCGAAGAGATTGGTGTCGAAGGTCTGGCGCAGATCGCTGACTTTCATGTGCTCGATGGAATCGTTGATCCCGATTGCAGCGTTGTTAACGAGGATGTCAATGCGGCCGAATTTTGAGACCGCAGAATCCATTACAGCGCTGACCTGCTCGGGTTGGGCAACATCGCAAGCCAGGCAGAGCGTGTTGTCTGCGGTGCCGCCGATGCGCTGCGCGGCCGCCCGCGTGCGCTCCACATGGCGCGCGCAGATAACCAGCATGGCGCCTTCCTGAAGAAACAGTTTCGCGATCGCCTCGCCGATTCCCATAGAGGCGCCGGTGATCACAGCAACTTTGCCCTGAAGTTTCATGACAGCTTTGTAGATGCGGGCGGCAGGTTTCGTCAAGGCGCGCTTTTCACGGCGGCGCAGCCGGGGAGCGTTGAAAACTTATAGAATAATTCGGTGAGCCTGCTCTCGCTATTCCCTCTCGACGTAGTTCTTTTTCCGGGCGCGCCGCTGCCGCTGCACATTTTTGAGCCGCGTTACAAGGAATTGATCGGCGAGTGCCTGGCGCAGAAGCTGCCGTTCGGCATGGTGCGGTCCAAGGAAAATGTGCTGGCCGAGGTGGGCTGTACCGCGGTGATCGTGAAGGTCAACAAGAAATTTGACGAGGGACGCCTGGACATTGTGTCCCAGGGCAAGCAGCGCTTTTCCATCGAGCAGATCAACCAGGAGCGATCGTTCCTGCGGGGCGAGGTGCAGTTCTTTGACGACGAGCCCTCACAGGTCAGCAAAGACGAAGCGGAGACGGTGATCCAGCTGCACCAGCAGCTTTTCGCCGTGCTGGGACAGCCGTCCGACCTGGAGCCGCGGTTTCCGAGTCTCTCCTTCCAGCTGGCGCACGAGCTGCCGGTGGACCTGGACTTCAAGCAGAGCATCCTGGAGATGAAGTCGGAGGCGGAGAGAATCGAAACTTTAACCGAGTATTACCGCGCGACCATCCTCAAGGTCGAGCTGACGTTGAAGGCGAGGGACATGGCGAGCGGCAACGGCCATGTGCGCTGACGATCACTGCGGGTGCTTCTTGTCCATCAATCCCACGCGGTCGACACCGGCGCGATGCGAGATATCGATCACCTGGGCGACGTTCTCGAAGTTGACCTCTGGATCGCCACTCAGGAACGCGACCTTCTCCATCCGGCGCTGGTAGATCCTTCGCAGCCGATCCTCCAGCGTATCCCAAGGGACTCTCTCTTCGTTGATTTTGAGCGCGGGGCGCTGATTCTCGCCGGCATAGAGCAATTGGATGACAATTGTTCCTTCGGGCGGGCGGGGTGAGACTTGGGCGGGCTGAGGGATCTCCGCGGCTTCACCCACGCGATGGTGCGGCAGCATCACCATGAAGATAATGAGCAATACCAGCAGAACGTCGATCAGCGGCGTGACGTTCATTTCTGACGAGACGTCTTTGCGCGATCCAAGAATCATAGACATGGCCCGGTTCCCTGTCCGACCGGCGGTGGGTATGACCGCCAATCTTTGGATTGGATTGCGTGCGCTGGATTAATTGGACACTCGTGCGAACCGGGAAGTTCCCGCCGATCACGCCTCCAGGGCCTAAGCAGCCGGCTTGGTCTTAAAGAAAGCCACCACAAATAAGACCCCCAGCAGCATGTCCGTGCCGGCAAAAATGAGCTGGTTGGCGGCGGCGCGTCCCTGCAGATGGAGAACCACCAGGGCGGTGGTGTAAGTGAGCTTCTCCAGTACGGAAGGAATCATCAACAGGCGGAAGCGCAGCGGGTCAGTGGCGATGATCGCGAAGGCAACCTGCCAGGCGAGAGCCACGCCGACGAACCCGTAGTAAAAATCGGGATGGGTGATGAGCGGCGGCGACTGGCGGCCGATGAAGCCGAAAAGGAAATACAGGGGAATGATGGCTACAAATCCCCAGATAGCAGCGCACCAGAAGACAATTTTTGCGAATCGCAAGGGGCTTCCTTTCAAATGTGGAGTGATCGATGGTCCCGCTTCCCTGGCCGAAATTATGATTGTGTTTCCCCGGGCTCGACAAGAACGCAACTAAATTTTCTGAAGCAAACATCCAGACTGCTCGTCTAATTTTTTAGCACCTTATCCTGCTTCCTGAAAGGAACGACCCGTGAGCAACCCCGCAACTTATCCTTACGAGACGCGATTGAACGTGCTGCACAAACCGCTGGAGCTGATCGACATCCAGGCGCTTTCCGACGCCTGCACCCACAAGTGGTACAACCAGACGCTGTGCGAGGTGAACGCCTCCGTGGTCCGCGTGGGCGTGATTGAGGGCGAATATCACTGGCACAAGCACGACGAGGACGATGAATTCTTCTACGTGGTTGAGGGCCGGCTGCTGATCGACCTGGAAGGACGCACGGTAGACCTGGCGCCGCGGCAGGGATTCGTGGTGCCCAAAGGCGTAATGCACCGCACGCGCGCGCCGCAGCGCACCGTGATCCTGATGGTCGAGAACCGGAGCATTATTCCGACCGGGAACTGAAGCGACCATCTATAAGTATCTTTCCTTCAGGATCGCGAGGTGATGCGCGGTATGCCCGGCGACGATGTAGGCCATGGCCCTCACCGTGAACTGATTGCCGCTGGCCGTGCCGCGCTTTTTCCAGGCCTCGTCAGGAAGATTGCGGAAAAGGGAGAGCGTGGCCTGGCGGATATCGCGGAACTCGTCGACGTGCCGCGCCCACGCTATGGAATCGGCCTGCGCGCCGGCAACGCCAATGTCCTGATCGAAGCTGGGCAGCGGGCTATCGAATCCGCGGGCAAACCATAAAGCGCGGGAGACGAAGACGCGCTCGGCGTCGTTGACATGGCTCCAGGACTGGCGAATGGTCCACTTGCCCGGGGCGTAGCGGTAGAGGGACTTCTCTTCCGAGATGCCCCGCAACACCGGCGTGACTTCGTTCACTTGTTGCTCCAGGACGCTCATAACATCGCCGCTGGAAACGAGGTCAATGTAGGTGAAGTAGTAGGGAGCGGCTTCCGTCTTCTCAGGAACTCCAATGATCGTGCTCATGCCGTATTCGATGGATTAAGTGGGGCTAAGGCTTCGATTAATCTCTTTTTTGCTCTGCATGTGAGAGGAGGCGGAAAGGGGCACGTTCGAGATCGCGGAAACGGCCAACCTCCGGTCGGGAGACACATCCAACCTACAACGTTCCTTTCAGCGCCCAAAACCAGCTTCGTCGAAATGCCTGAGGCTATGCACGATTGCCCTTTTCAGCCTGCAGGCCATTCATCACCGGAGGAAAAGTATTTTATGAGAAAACGCGTATGCAATCTGACTCTGCTTCTTGCGCTCGGTACAGGCCTCGCGGCGGCGCAGACAATGCCGCGGCAGCAGCCCCCGAATCAGACGCCGCCAACCTTGCCCGATAACCAGCAGCCCGCGACCGGCGTTCAGACCCACATTCCGCCTGCCGACCCGGCGGCTGTACAAACGGGTATCCAATCGGCTCTGCAGCAGGAGCCAAGCCTGGCTGGTTCCAATATCAATGTCCAGGTCAACGACAAAGACATTGAACTCACCGGCTCAGTGCCGAACAAAGATGCCAAGAAGACAGCCGAGCGCATCGCGAAAGATCACTCCGGCGGAATGGACATCAAGAACCACATCAAAATAGAAAAAGGAACCGGCATGGGAGACCAGGCCAATCCCAAAACCCCGGATCACTCGAAATAGCTTACTAAGATGAAATCAAGGCGGCTCGAAGAGAGCCGCCTTTTTGTGTCTAACCATTCGCATCGCACGCACTGAAGTCACGCTTTCGCAACCTTCTCGCCGGGAGAACCTGAAGGGCGGCATTCTCGCAGTTACTATCTTGCTAACTTCCGGATGGTAAGATGGCAAGTCTCCAAGAAAAAGCTTGTACACGCGCCGCTTCGGCGCGAGAGGCACGCGGGCAAAGCTTATCCATCGCCGAGACCAAATCGGAGGATAGAAAGTCATGCAGGCATGGCGTTGGGTCTTTCCGGCTGTAGTTCTGACGATCATTCTCAGCACCGGCTGCGCGCCCGGTCACTCTCCGGGCGGACCGCCAAACGGTACCACGGTGACTTTTACTTTCGTCGGCGGCACGCCGACGGCTGCAGCCACGCAGATCTCCGGGGGCGCCTTCACCACCGCGACTATCACTTCGGGAAAGCTGACGGTCAGCCTTCCATCCGCAACAGCAAAATACGCTGTTGCCTACGTCTGCCCGGCGATGACCGTTGGCAGCAATAACGTGATCAACGAGTCGGTGATAGAAGCCACGCCTGCCGATGGTACGGCCTTCACCATATCCTGCCTGGGCACTCCCGCGACCGGCACGGCGACCGGTAGCGCAAACGCGCTGGCAATTCCCGGGGCCACTGACATCCTGATTCGCAGCAGCCAAAACCTGGGCGGCAACGTTGGCTCGACCTCAGGAAGCTTCAGCGTAAGCCTTCCCACGGGCACCAACAACGTTGACGTCGCTGCCATTGCCGTGGATGCTTCGGGCAACGTGCTGGCAGTCAAGATCGTCCGCGCGCAAACGGTTCCGGGAGCGATCAATGGCGGCAATCAGATTGTGTTCGCCGCGTCCGATGAGGTAAGCACGCAATCCATCAACGTCAACAACGTTCCCGCCGGTGACACCAACCCGCCGTCAGTGTTCGTGAACTACTTCACCGCCAACGGCGCCGTGATTGTTCTCAACAACAACACTTCCGCAACCTCGTATCCGGCGGTGGCCTCGACGGAAACCCAGGCAGGCGACTTCTACCTGTACCAGACCGACACCAGCGACACGGCGACGCACAAGTCGGCGATCGGAGTTACGCAGACCACGACCACCGGTGGAAGCTTCACCAACCTTGCGCTGCCCACGCCGTGGTCGTTTAGCGGTCCTACTGCCGCTGCATTCCCGACCTTCACTTTCACCTACACCGGGTTCAACGGGCTCGCGGCCATTTCACAGGAGGCCGAACTCCAGTGGGCACCCACGGGCACCACGGTCAATACCATCACTGTGACCGCCACGTCTTCTTTCCAGAACGGAGCCACCACAATCACGATTCCCAATCTGACCGCGCTGGCCGGATTTCTGGCCTCAGCCACGTCGGGCACCACGGTGACCTGGGTGGCTGACATCTTCGGCGGCACAACACAGGACTTCATTTTCTTGTCCAACACGCCGAGCAACGCCACCATTTCCGTAGTTCAGAACCAGGGCACATACCTGGAACCCTGAGTTTTCAATCCCAGACGCGGCGCTGCGTAGGACACAGTCGCAGCGCCGAGTGGGCCGCGAACCGTCGTTCTTCTTCCACGAATTGTGACGATCACTTGCGCCGCCTGCAGCTTAGAGCTGTGCGGCGGGTTACCATATTCAAATCAGCGAAATGAGCGACGGGAGATGAGATTCGGCAAACCCAAGCCGCAACCGGTGAGCAATGGCCGGTTCGAATTGGAAAGCGACGGCCACGTGGCTTACCTCGAGTACAACCTTGCCGGCAAGGTGCTGCAGCTTATCCATACCGAAGTTCCGGACGCTCTCCGCGGAAAAGGCATGGCCAGCGAGCTGGCGCAATCCGCCCTCAACTGGGCGCGCGAGCACCAGGTGAAAGTTGACGTGATCTGTCCCTATGTTGCCGGCTACCTTGCGAAGCATCCGGAGTACTCCGACATCGTTCTCAAGTAACGGAAGGACCGCCGGGCGAGACATCTCTAAATGCCAGCCAGTGAACTCTCAACTCAGGTTCATGTCCGCAGCTCTGAACTCTTGCGGCTTTTCCCGGCAGAATGCCGGAGACCGGCGGCTTATCTTCCTAATCAAAAAAGGCAACGCCGCCCTCGCAAGAGGGCGGCGGTTTCAGGTCTAAAACAGGTTTCAGGGATGAATCTCCCACACGCCTCGCCCGAAGCTGGCGATGCGCATGAAGCTTGCATCCGGTGCGATGTAAATGTCGTCCACTTCCACGAACGGGAGGCCGGCGCCGAACCGGCTCCAGTGCGCGCCGCCATCGGTAGTGCGATAGACGCCGAGGAAGGTACCCGCGAACACGGTGTTTTTATCGACCGGACTCACGGTAAGCCGGATCACAGGAACATCGGGCAAACCGGTGCTGGAGTTGGCGAAGGTCACTCCGCCGTCAATCGATTTGGCCACGCGTGCGCCTGAGACTGGGCTCTCGGATGAGATGTACAGAGTGGTGTTGTCGGCCCATTCCACATTGGAGTTGAATCCCTGCCAGCCGGGGATGGCGCCGATAAGTCCGGTCTGCATCCACGACGCGCCGCCGTTGTGCGTGACCACCACGAAGCCGTTGTTGCAGACCACGGCTACGTGATTCTGCCCGTCCGGCAAGGGGCTAACGCCGATTCCATGCGGAGTATCGCGGAAGATGCGCGTGGGCCCAATGCCCGGTGACGGCGGAGTCACGGGACTGCCGGGAATCCGCGTGTGCCCGATATCGGTCCACAGCCCGCCGGCGTTGGTGGTTTTGTAGATTTGGCGGCTGGTGTAGTTGAAAAACACCTGGCCGGTGGGGTCGGCTGCCGCCGAGGGCGTGGCGTAAGCAGTAAAGAAATTGCCGAAGTGGCGATTGATTCCATTAGCGGCAAAGGCCCACTTGTTCTGGATGTTGGGCGGAGTGTGCACGTCCACGATCGTTGCTCCGCCGGGGAAGCTGCCGAAGGCCACATCATTGGTGACAGCGGCGCGGCTCCAGGCGGTATCGATCCCATCGCCGCCCAGCGTCTGCTCCCAGATGCCGGTGGTGGCCACCCGTGAGAAGGTCCCGTTGTCCTGCGTGCCGATGATGGTAAAGAAGGAATTGTTGGGAGAGACGGCAATCGAGTATGCCAGCTCGGTGATGATGCCTTCGTTCTTACCGTCGTCCCAGGTTGCGCCGCCGTCGTTGCTGACGAACAATCCGCCGTCACTCCCGAACAGAACCTGCTTGGTCACGGGTGAGATGGCGGCAGCGTGGTAGTCGGCGTGGACGTAGGGCAGCTTAAACAGCGCCAGCCAATCCGCCAGGATATTCCACGTAGCGCCGCCATCGCTGCTCTTGGCGGAAGACAGCTGGCCGCCGATGTAGACGGTGTTACGGGCGGAGTCGTTGGGATCGACCAGCAACATGTGATTATAGAAAGCCTGGCCGCCCATGATGTTCATGTCCGGCGCGTCAGGATTGGGATTGAGAGGAGTCTTGCCCGGCAAACCCAACGGCGTCCAGGTGGCGCCGCCATCCGTGGAGCGAAACAGATCCAGCTGGCTGCCGTCTTCCTGCGTGGCCGTAAAAGCATAGACGCTGGCATCACCTTTGGCGCCGACGCCGAGCGTTATGCGACCCGCCTGCACGGTTCCTGTGGGCGCGGGGAAAGTCTCCGACAGAGCGGCCAGCGGCTGCCAGGTAGCTCCCTGATCGGTAGAAACCGCCAGTTTGCCTACACCATCGGTAGCCGCGGTGCTCGCGAGGCCGACGATGGGTGACTCGGTCGCCGCCACCCAGCCCAGGCTGGTGTTGGCGATGCTCCACACCGTTTGCGCAAACAAACCGACAGGCGTGGAATACAAAAACGGATTGCTGAAAACAAAGTTGAAAGTCGCACCGCTATCGGCGGAACGAAAGAGGCCGAAATCGGTGGCGGCCAGCACCACATCCTGTGTCCCGCTGGTATCAACTTTAAGATCGCGCACGCTGGCGGCGGAGGTTCCGAACGCGGTCAGGCGCACTGCCGGACCCCAGGTCTGACCGCCATCGATGCTCTTCAGCACGTACGCGCCGGCCGCGGCGTCGCCGTCAAACGGGTCGCCCAGGCCGAGATAAATGGTGTCCGGCGTCCGGCCGAAGGCTGCCGATCCGCCTGACGTGGTGACCACGCCATCGGTCAGCGCTACCCAGTTTGGCTTGTTGCTCTGGAAGTTGGTGGTCTTCCATAGGCCGCCCGAAGACGTGAGGAAATAAAGAGTGTTCGGATCGGTGGGATGGGGAAGAATGGTGCGCGCCCGCCCGCTGTCGGTGACCGTACGCAACACCCCGTTTTGAATATGGTTGCTCTTGAGTGGTCCGAGATTGAACCACTGTGGGATTCCGGCTACGGGAGCAGCGCCGGGCAGTAGTCGCGGATTCAGCGCGCGCTGCTGCTGCGCCTGGGACATCATGTCGCCCACGAAGTCAGGATTGACGCCGCGCCGCTGCCGGTTGGCTTCCAGGCGAAGGAATGGATTGTCGGAATCTGCCGGTCCCACTGTCCAATCATGGTTCAAAAGAAAAATGCTGGTGTATCCGGAATCGTTGGGATCAGAGCCCGTGGGTGCGGGAGCGTTGGGCAATGGAACTGGTTGAGGGGTATTTCCACTCTGCGCAATCGTGGGGAGAGTGAAGGCCAGAAAGACAAGGAAAGAGCGGGTGACTCTAGACCACATAGGAACCTCCGGAGATCGAGAAGGGTGCCGGTGAGAACAAGGAAGGCCGGGCACTTACGTTGCGACTAGAAATTCTACTCTCCGGCAATGAGTCTGTCGAACGGCAGGCCTGCCTTTCTCAAGCCGGAACTACGAACCGAACTAAGGCCGCAATGTTCCGTTCTGATGAAGTAGTAGGTGAAGCCGGCTAGGCTTGCTATACACCAGGAGCGCGTTGACCACCACACCTTCTGCTCTGAGCTGGATTTCATTATCGCCGCCTCACTTCAGAAGATTCCCGGCACCAGCGCCCAGCTCTCGCGGCGATAGGCCTGGTAACTGCTTCCAAAGGCTGCGTTCAGGTTAGCTTCTTCCAGACGTATCTTCCGCCAGTACGCAAACGCAGCCAGCAGCAGGCCGCCTAGCGCAAGCCCCTCACCGGTCACCAGCGTGACGCCTAAATACATCGTCAGCAGCGCCGTGTAAATCGGGTGGCGGAGCTTGCGGTAGGGCCCCGAACGCACAAGTTCGTGATCGACCTTGATGCTGATCTCGCCACTCCAGTTGCGGCCGAGATGACGGCGCGCCCAGATCGCCAGCGACAATCCTGCGTATTCAACCCCCAGGCCGAGCGCCATAATCCAGACAGACACCGGCAAAAATCTGCCCAGCACGCGGATGGGCGCGATGGCCATCAGCAAGGCCAGGTTGGTGAGGATCACGTGAAACGAGCGCGATAACCTCGATTCGGAACTCTTAGCTTCGGCAGCGCCGTGGGCCGCGACCTCCCAGTACAAGCTAAACAACACCCAGCCGGCAACGGCGGCCACCAGCAGCCCCTTATGCTCCAACAGTGGCTGATCAAGAGCAAAAAGAGAGAGGCGCGGCTGGCGTCCACGCAGGCTGGGGGCCAGCGCTCCGATGACCGCGCCAACCGCGGCGGAACTAACCAGGACGATGATTCTCTTGCGCTGCATGAATGACGTTTCCTTCTCGTAGCTACGCGCCAAGTTCCAAAAAGTTACAGGTAAGCGCGGTGTCCTTTGAACCAACAAAGTCTGGACGCGCAGCTCTCGGCTTCCGGCGGGCAGACGTCTTCAATGTGCTTCCATCTCGGCTAAGCGGCAGATAAATCCCCAGCCGCCGCCAAGCTCGCTCACTGCCAGAATCAGCTCATTGCTTCCCTTCTTCAAGGGAAGATATACCGCGTCGTTTTCCGGATTGACGATGCCCAGAAATCCGGGATCGCGAAAACCCTGCGCGCTGCGGCCGCGGTACAGAATCTTGCCGTTCAGGAAGACGCTGACCTCGTCGCTGTAGCCGATGTCCAGCCGTTTCACCTGTTCGCGGTCGGACTCGATGCTGGTGCGCGCGTAGACCACCTTCATTCCCGGCTGCGGTTCCAGGCGCTTGGAAAAATCGCCTTGAAACGAAACCCTGATCTGCGGCTCATCGCGATATCGATTGATGACCACAAAGCCGGGCGGCTCCGCCTCCACATCCTGCCACTGAATCGCATCGCGCTCCGAGGCGAGCAGCGGGCGCTCCAGGTTGCGCGCCAGCGCATCGAAGGCCGGCGACAAGCTCCACTTCACCAGAGTGTCTTTGGGCATTGCCGGCAGCCGCCGCTCCCAGGGCGCTTCGGAGGTGGTGCGTATTTCGAAATTGGAGAAGCAGGTCGCCCCGGTGAGATCGAACAAGGGCACCTCGCCTTTCTGCACCCCGCTCTTCAGATCGTTGATCACCAGCGCCGGCTTATCTTTGTTCATGTCCTGCACGTACAGTCTGGCTTGCGCGCCGGTCACTTCCAGGCGCATGTGGAACCAGACGTCTTTGGGAATCTCGATGGCGCCGGTGAAACCCGGCCCGTTGTAGATCTGCCAATTGCGGCCGAGGTTGAGGATGGGCGTGTACTGCATGGCGTCAGGGAGTCCGGACTTGTGCTGGCGCAGATAGACCTCCTCGGCGTTGTTGCCGGCGATGCGAAACTGAATACCGAAGAAGCCGCGCCTGGCTGAAGTGGCGGCGTCCACGTCGATCACGGCGTCGCGCATTTCAAAATCCTTGAGCCCCGCTCCGCCGCCGTCGAGCATCAGGCACTTGCGGCCAAGGAATTCCGACGGCTTGGCGTTGCCTTCCAGATCCCAGCGCGGCGAATCCACAGGAACAGAGAGCGTCTGCGGCGCCTGCGCGCAGCATGCGGACGCGAACAGCAGAGCAAGCGCGCAAAGAGAGAGATGTCGAAGCATGTCTTGCCTCCAGCCATGTTGGAAAGTGACTTCGCCTGCGGCGTTTGGGCAATCTGGTCCTGAGCCGTCGGGCGGCTCGCGCTGACCACCTTAGACGTGCTCTGCCTGCGGGCGTAAGCAGCGCTGAAGTCCCGCGCTCCGGCTTAACCAAAATTCGTGAGTACATCGCTCGATTCCTCATTGCACACCTTGACACCGGGTTGTTAACGGGAGTATTAACACGGGGCTTTGCGATGCGCCAGCATCGCGAAAAAGTAAAGATCGGTAAAGATCAGCCCCAGGGAGAACGCGAATGCGTCGAACTTTACTCGCAGTGATCGCAGCAGCGTTTCTGGCGGGATTCTTCAAAGCGCTGGCTGCCCGCAACACGCCCGCGCCGCAAGTCCTGTGGCTGGTGGATCCCAACGACTACCTCAGGCCGTTGGTGTTCGACCTGAGAGGGTTTTGATCAAACACGCTGTTGAGGAACCGTAGTTTCAAGGCAGCACGTTTTGGTAGTGAGCTAATGCAGTCTGCCGCTGGGAACGGCAACAGTCTTTGCATTAGCTCATTTTTTGTTGTGCTGGCGGCGGTGAGTCACTGGCTGAGCACGACCAGCGCGTTGTCGCCGTTACTGCGCTGCGCATGTCCGCCGACGCAAACTTTCGACATCCCACACTCGGCGCAGCGTCCGGAAGGCATGGATTCAGGATTCAGGCGCGGCTCAGCGCCCAGCCAGTAGAGCATGTTGGCCATCACGCAGAATCCGGTAGCGGCGAACCACACCATGGCGCCGCCGACAAAGAGCGTAAACAGCGCAAACCAGCGGCTGTAACCGAGGATCAGCGCCGAGGCCACCGAGATGTTGATTCCCACGGCCAGATAGATGCGCCGCTCCAGATACCAGCGATCGGTCTGCATGAAGTACAGGTTCCAGCGCACCGGCGTTTTGGAGCCGAGCATGGGCGTAAATCCAAACAGGCGCAGCACATTGCCCACGGGACAAAAGCCGGTGAAGGCCACGTTGATCGAGACCAGCCCGGTCGCGGTCACTCCCAGGATCCATGCCGGCCGCACCAGCAACGCCAGCGCGGTGCTGGCCAGCAGCACCAAGCCTGCGATCAGCCACACCGTCCTCTCGATGTACCAGCGTTCGGTGGGCACGATATAAACGCCTGAATGTATTTTCATGCGCAGACATTACCACCACTATCTGTTCAACTCAACCAAAGTATCAAATTATCTAAGACCGGCAGCGGCTGCGGTCGACCGAATGGGACCCAGCCGGGTTAAGTATTTTTTTATGCACAGCGCCGATATTCCGTGCGCCGAGCCCTGCAATCGGCAGATAATGCGCGCATGGTTCCCTCGGAGCGCGATAGGCCATTTCCCTGGATGGCTATGGTTCGCATTGTCTATGTGATCCCGCTCGCCGTCGTGTATCTGGCGGTGAATCTGGCGCGACGCGCCGGGCGCTGGTATGACATTAGCCGCGCTCATAGCTGGACGAAGACTCATGCCCGCGTCACCGGAAGCTATGAGATCGACGAGAACCAGAGCGCTCTCTCGCGCAACGGCTGGGGCGACGATCGCGACGACTCTGACTACCATCCGCGCTTCGCCGTCGCCATCCAATACAGCTACCGCGCCGGCGGAGAACTCTACTCCGGTACTTATTTTCTTCCCCATACCTTTACTCGAGGCGATCTGGCTAGCGAAGCGGAGGAGTCCTGGGCCGACCGGAAGATCGTGGTGCGTTACAATCCGTCGCGGCCGCGGCAATCATGTTTTCTCGTTGAGGACGGCGCTCCCGGCAGGCCGCACATTCCGCGGCTGCTGTCTTATAGTCCGTACATCACCGACCTGCGGTTAGAATAGACAAGGGCTTTTGCCGATGAATGAGCGCGAGCGGTTTCTCACGGGCTTTCAATCCCTCATCGCCAACTATCTTGAACGGATAGAACGCATGTCTGAGGCTCAGGTGGAGAACCAACTTCGCGCGTGCCAAGCTGTGCGGAACGCCCAGAACGAAACGTTGGCCTTCCTCAGCTCCGTTTCTCTTCCGCCTCCCCGGGATCGCGGCGATGAGCTTTACCAACTGCACTCGCAATTGAACGCACCGGCTCGCGCCGATCTGAGCCCATCCCAGTTTTCCGATCACATCCAGCAAGCGCTCGAGAAGCGGCTGGAAAGACTGCGCAAAAACCGCGGCTGACGACCGCGGAAAGCCGGGACCCCATTCTTCTGAGCAGCTTGACGTTTGCATGCTATAAAATGATCGGCCTTCCGGAGGGCAAATGCCTAACTCGCGAATACTGGCCGTAGTCGCCGCCATGTTTTTCATCACCTGCGCCGTTCCCTCGGCCCGCGCCGCCGAGCCTCCCGCTGATCTCTGCTCCTTGCTCCCGGCCGCTGACGTCAGCAAAATTCTGAGCCAAGCCTATGGCGCCCCGGCAAAGTCGGTGGCTCCGCGTCCGTTCGCCGGCACTAATACCGGCACCGACTGCAATTACCACTCCAAAAGCGGAGGCAAGCTGTGGTTCCGCGCCTATGTCGATCCCTCGCCCGCCGCGTCCACCGAGCTGTTCGCGCGGCTCCGGCAGTTCTATGGTCCGCCGGTCGCCGTGCCCGGCCTGGGTGACGACGCTTATTTCGATCGCCAGCACGCCATCCACGTCCGCAAAGGCAAGGTCCGCTTCTACCTCAACCTTTCTCCTGTGACTTCGCCGACCACGATCGAAAAACAGATCAAGGAGCTCAGCGCTGCGGTTCTGAAACGGCTGTGAGCGATTCCCATTGGTTGCCATGGCAGGGGCGGCATAGGATCTCGCGCATCGATGCCCGCCTGGTGCACGCTCACGGCCCTGATCGTTTCACATCATATTCAGTTTTCAATGAGCCCGACCCGTCTCCGGGAACCTCCTGGGAGGTTTTTCCACCAAAATCGGCTTCACCGCGATCCCAAGGCTCGCTTCCTCGAGCCGCCCAACTCCTGCCCTTCGCTTTCCAATTGCCAAATTATCAACTTACCCGATTGCCAAATTCCCTTAGCGGCGCCTGGCGGCGATCATGATGTTCTGGACCTCCACGATCAACCGTCCCGCGGTCTTCTCGTCAATATGTCCCTGGAAAAGCGCCAGGCTTATCCTCTGCAGCGCTCGTCCGGCCTCGGTCCTGTCCCCCGCTCCGGCGCGCGCGCACGCAGCTCCCAGGAAATTGCGCCGCTGTTGTTCCTGAAACCGCTTCAGCTCCGCCTGGTTGAAATGGCTGTAGCACACCGGCTCGCCCTTCATGGCCGGCCCCTTGCACTGCTCGCCATTCTTTCGCAGTTGGCTGCATCTCCGGTAATAGGCATACTTGGCTTCCAACTCCTGAAGCCGCATTACGCCCGTGTCTTCAATGCGCAGTTCTTCGATCATCACTATCTCTCCAATCGTCTTCCGATCACCCGATCCACTCACCCGATCTTTTTCCCCAGCACCTTCCTTCTTGTGCTTGTGGTTAAGTTTTTGTGATTCCTAACCGCTTTCCTTCCATTTGCCAAATTACCAAATTGCCAAATCACCAAATCCAGCATGGCCCGATCACCGGATCACCCGATGTGTGCCCCCCTAAAGCCTCATCTAGCATTCCAAACGACTTCCACCAACCTATCCCCGAACCATCCCCGCTGGGATGAAATTGGCTCATCTAGCATTCCAAACCACTTAGCGTTTTGGCTTGGCTTTGGCCTGTCTCCGGGGATGAAAACCGGCCATCTAGGATTCCAAACGACTTAAGCTGCCGGCACTCCATTTCATCTGTCTTTCAGTCCATTATTGGTGCTGCTATTAGCGTGTCTTATTCATTACGATAATAACACGATAGCGTACTTGATGTCAATGGACAAAACAACATTTTCCCTTTTTGAAACGCCTGGCCTCTTCCGCTCACTAAGGGAGGAGAAGGCTTCGATGCGCGCTTGACAGGCCGTACGCGCTCGGCTAGGCTTTCGCGCAATCAGCACGCCCGGCCCAGGGTATCCCATACAGCGACTTCAAGGATTGCGGAAGGACGGAGACATCGGTCCGGATCTCTTTTCCCGGACAGCGCTCACCCTCCCCGCGCAGTCACTGCGTGTCTGAGTCTGCTCTCACAGTCAGCAAAAAGAAGAAGGAGGTCACAAAAAATGTCGTTCATTAAGAAAGTCGGGATCTGTGCAGCTCTGCTGCTGTTCGTAACCGCATACGCCGCTCCCGCGACCAACTCCGAACAGATCGTCTTCAGCAAGACCGGGGGTTTGATGCCTCTCGTCGGAAATAGCAATGCATCGAGCACACCGTTCGGTTTCTGGATCTGGTGCAACGGTGAAGCCGCCTCCAATAGCAATGGAGGCTACCAGGCTGCCAATGCCTGCCAGGGTGAGATGTACTTCTACGCGCTCCAGGTCAATGCGCAGCACGTGGTTGGGCAAGCGGTGGAAGTCTCGCCCGGCGTTTACACTATGCATGTTGTGCAGGGCACGGCTGCGCAGTTGTTCAGCGGTACCCTCAATCCCGCATTCAGTTGCAGCCTGACCAACGTCACGCCCGGCGGCGGCGATTCCGTAGCCGTGCACTGCATCTTTTTCTCACCGCTGGGCGGAGGTATGGGCTCGGCGACAACCACCGGCACCATCGTCAACATCACCGGTCCGTGATGAACGGGCTTGCCGCGATAACCGAACTCCAAAGCGGTGGATTATCGAAATGCCGTGGGTCACATGCTGAAGCAGGCCTCTGTGACCCACGCGATTGTTAGCCGCGCAAAACCTTTAGGTCGCTTCGCTCCGAATGAACCCGTCGACTTCGCTCAGGGCAGGCTCTGCCGCAGCGCGGGTTCTCCGATCTTCCGATCACCCGATCTCCACGCCCCCCGCCGCTCCTATTTTGCCGCTGGACTGTAGTCGATTTTCGTATCGTACGCGACCTTCTCCCAGCGTACGCGGATGTGCGGCTCCTTCTGGTCGCGAAAGGTAATGGTCCCGTTCATGGTGATGGCGGAGTCGCGGGCCAGGGTTGAAGTGTCAACCTCGCTTTCCGGGGCTCCGGCAAATACCACTTCCTTGTCACTGTACTTCTGGAGCTTCATGACCAGAGGCCGTTGCAGGGCTTTGTCTGCCAGATCGGTGGAAAAGTGGAGAGAGCGCAGCTCCGGTCCCGACGGCGTGTCATTGAGCGTGTAGATCTCGTACATGGCCGGGCGGCCCTGTACAAAGACCCGGAACAGGCACAGCATCTCGCTGGACTCCACGCTGGAACAGATTTGCTCCGCGGTAGCTGTCTGCATGCGGCCGATCCAGCGTCCCGTCATCCAGGCGAAATCGGCAGCTTTGATCCTGGAAACCTCCTGGGCCGCGGCGGCGCCAGGCGTCTGTGCCCTGCCCGCCTGACAGAATCCGGTGAGCGCCAGGCTGATAACCAGCACAAAATTACGTGAACAGTTCATCATCTTCTTCTCCTCTTGAGTTGAGTTTTCTTCGCGGGCCGATGGCCCCGGTCTTCATTCCTCTTCTCTCGTTCGAGCATTTCAAAATACATGCGTAGCTGAGCGATACAGTCGTCGAACGGCTCAATACATTGGTAAGAACGGGCCTGCATCACCGCGCCTTCCATCACGGTGAGCACCAGGCGGGAAAGCTGCCGGACGTCACACCGGCGGGGAAGCCGGGGTTGCGCCTGCTTCAGCAACTCCTCCACCGCGCGCGACCATCCGGTGAAATTGGCGGCAATCTTGTCGTGCACAGCGCGGCGGTCGGGCTCGATCTCAAGCGCCAGCCGCCCCAGGGGACAGCCGAAGCCGAAGTGCGTCGCCAGAATGTTTTCCCGATATTTCTCGAGCAGCAGAAAAATCCGCCGCACCGGGTCCTTCGATTTTCGAAACACCGGATCGAGCAGGACAGGACGGAGGCTTTCCAGGTACCAGTCCAGCACGGCGAGCAGCAGCTCTTCCTTGCCGGTAAAAAAGAAGTAAAAGCTGCCGCTGTTGGCTTCCGCCTTTTTCAGGATTTCGGCCATGCCGGTTCCGGCATACCCGTGCGCGTAGAACAATTCAACCGCGGCCTGGAGAATGCGGTCGCGCGTCGACGGCGATTGTTGCCGGGTCGCCATAGGAGAGAATTACTTGAACGATCAACTAAGTAGACGCGCATCCGAAGCGATTGTCAACATGATTTCCGAACGCAAAAGACGAGAAGCTTAGTGTGGTGAGGGACAGAAAAACCAGAAGTCCGGGGCACCGGCTCCTCCTTCTCATAAATTCTTATCTGTCGCTCGCTCCAAAAGGCCCTTCGACTTCGCCAGGGCAGGCTATGCAGCCGTGCGGGTTCCCAGATCACCCGATCACCCGATTTCCTCGCCCTTTGTGGTCGTGAGGGATAAGAAAGGGGGGCCTGAGGCGCCCGGCCACGAGCAGCCAATGTTTTTACCTTCAAAGGGAGTGTGCAGTTCTGAACAGACGATTTTAACCACAACCCGGATAATCAATGCGGCTTTGTTCTCACCCCTGCCTTGACTTCAACCGTGCTCCTCAAGCGTGGATCCTGCCCACGTGGCGTGTTCCCTCTTCGAACTCGCTGAGGTTTGTGAAAGGAATCGTATGTCACTCCCCCACTTTTCAAAGGTTGCCGGCATCGTTGTCATCGCGGTCTTTATTATCAGCTGCAGCGGTGTTGCTAACCGGCCGGCGCCGCCGGCTCCACTTGCCGCGCCTCCCACCGTAACGATGGTGGTTCCACAAACCAACGGAGTGGGCACCAACCGTGAGATTGCGGTGGTCTTCAGCAAACCTATGGATCCGACAAGCATCAACACCGGTACCTTCGTGGTTCAGGGTGCAACCGGCACCGTCACTTACGACGCAGCCAACATGATTGGCGCCTTTACACCTTCTCCCAACTTCACCGCCAATACCACTTACAACGCGACCATTAACACGGGAGCCAGAGACAACAGCGGAGCATCTCTTGCCGCGCCCTTCAATTTCGCCTTTACTACCCGCGCAACCACGGACACTTCTCCGCCGGACATTATCGCCATCAATCTTGCTGCGGGCGCTACTTGCGTGCCACTGGACCAGACGATCAAGGTCACTTTCGATGAGCAAATGGATTCGCTCACGATCAATCCCAGCACATTTTTCATTCAAGGTGTGGCCGGCGCCGTGACCTATGACGTTGTCAGCCAGACCGCCACTTTCACGCCCTCAGCTAAATTGGCTGCAAATACCACCTTCACGATTACTGTGACCACGGGCGCCAAAGACATGGGCGGAGTGCCCCTGGCAGCGCCATTTCAACAGACTTTTACCACCGGCCCGTGTACGGGCGGCGGGGTGGCGCCGGTAGCGCTTTGTCCTTTCATAGGAAATTTCTCGGTGCTGGCCGGATCCACCGTCACCAACACCGGTTCGACCACCGTCTCCGGGGACGTTGGTCTCAGTCCGGGTACCGCCGTGACCGGATTTCCGCCCGGACTTACGGGCGGCGTGATCCATATTGCGGACGGCCCAGCCGCGCAGGCCCAGGCAGCCTTGACTGCCGGCTATGTCGACGCTGCCGGACGGTCCGGCGGTACTTCGGTGGCTGGAGACCTGGTCGGGCAGACATTCACCGCCGGCGTCTATAAGTCGACCTCGTCGCTGGCACTCTCCGGGAACGTAACTCTCGACGCTCAGGGCAATCCGGCAGCGGTGTTCATTTTCCAGATCTCGTCCACGCTTACCACCGGCAGCGGCAGCCAGGTTATCCTGGCGAACGGCGCCAAAGCCTGCAACGTCTTCTGGCAAGTGGGAAGCTCAGCGACCCTGGGAACGAACTCTGTGTTCAAGGGAAACATCCTGGCTCTGACATCAATCACAATCACCACCGGCGTCAATCTGGAAGGCCGGGCGCTGGCGCGCAACGGTGCAGTCACGCTTGACACTGATGTCATAACCGGTTGTACTTGCCCGTAACTCATTGACTAACATTGAGGCCAATGGCATTCACAAGCCATTGGCCTTTTTGTGGCAAAGTCAGCGTCCCACCCTTCGCAAAAACCGCCAAGGCGTGGCACAGCTGTTGTCGTCGCAAGGAATAGGAGAAGAGGGAAGCTGGGCACCCGGCTTTATCCAAGAAGCGATGGAGCCAAGAATATACTGGGAGCCTCCGTATGCTCATCATTCTTGGCGGCCTGCCTGGTACTGGAAAGACGACCATTGCGCGAGAACTTGCCCGCCAGCTAGGCGCAGTTCATGTGCGTATCGATTCTATCGAGCAGGCGATTTTGGATTCAGGGATACTGAGCTCACCCATCAACGACGCCGGCTATCGTGCGGGCTACGCAGTCGCCGCCGACAATCTCCGCATCGGCAGGACAGTGATTGCCGACTCGGTGAATCCTATTCCGCTCTCCCGCGATGCCTGGCTCGAAGTCGCGAACCGTGCACAAGTATCCGCCGTTGAAATCGAGGTCACTGTTCTGACATCAAAGAGCATCGGCATCGGGTAGAAACATGCATATCCGACATTGCCGGATCGCGGTCGCTTACCTGGCCGGACGTAGTCTCACGAGACTATCGCCCATGGAGCCGCGAGCATATTGTGATTGATACCGCCGGCCGGACCGTCGAGCAGGTCGTCACGATCCTTCGCGGGGCGATTCCCAAACAGTAGTCAAAATCGCTGCCCCGCCCTGCGTGCTCATTACGGATTGCCTGTGTCAGTTTTGGAAAGCAAACGTGGTTAACTTTTCGCTAGCGCCGAAGCGATCACCGGATTTGCTCGCTCCTTGCTGTCGCAAACGATAGAAAAAGCGGGAAGCCTGGGGCGCCCGGCGATGACTTCTGTCAGTCTCTATCGGCATGCCTGTGGCGCCAGCTCCAATACTGCTCCTGCTCGATGCGCCGCCGTCTGGCAAACTCGCGATGTCTTCTGTGATAGCTGGTTTCCCAGCGCCCGTAAGCATGGGATTCACGCTCGTTCCACTCGTGGTAATCACGGTGCTTGCGATCGTAGTAGCGATGGGTCTGATGGTCTCTGTCATCGTCGCCCGGCGCGGCATTAGGAGTAGCCCCAAGCGCAACCGGCCCGGCCATGGCCGCCATCAGAATGAGCGAACTGAAATATCGTTGTAACCGCATGTAGTCCTGGTTCCTCTGGATCACGGCTGATCTCCGCGCAAAGGCACCTCGAGTTGCCTTTAGCGGAGAACTACTGCTTACCTTCACCTTACCTGCCGGGTGCAACCGATGTCTGAGCAGAAAAGACCGCTGCTGAGAATCAAAGCCTCACGCACCGTATCCATAGGAGGCTCTGCGCGAAGCGCCAGATCTTCCGACGACCCGACCTATCCCTGCCGCAGATCTCCCGACCTGTCCCGGCGCGCCGTGGATCACCCGATTTCTTTCCCCTTCCTTAATTTAATCGCTCCACCTGAGCTACAGTGCGCATACTCTCAGGGGCTCCAGCTGTTAACGTCGACATATTGCGTGTGTTGAGGGGACTACGACCTGTAATTGGCAGTTCTCTTTTTTTGAGTTCGCCGCCGGGGCTAGCCAAGCCGAAACGATCCCATCCAGCCAGTTGGCATTCTTCAGCCCGCGAGTGCGTCATGCGAAATTCTCATGCCGCACGATCCGGCAACGACGGCGTTCCATTGGCGGACATTGTCGCAACCAAGGAGATCTTGATGAACAAATTTCTAATACCGCTCTCTATCTTGCTCAGCTCGCTATGCGCGCTGGCTCAAACTGACTCCCGGCAAAACAACTCGGTCCCTCTTCACCGCATCACGGTGGTCACGCGTACCACCAGCGCTGTCAACTACCGGCATCGGAGTAGCAGCACGCGGGTCAATTTCAAAGGCACCAGCCTGCTGCCTGGCGCCGGCGGCAATGCTGAAGTCAAGAGCAAGCAGGGAGCGGTCCACATTGAAGCTGAGTTCAGCGGTCTGCAGGCGGCGGGCAGATTTGGTCCCGAGTACTTGACGTATGTTTTGTGGGCCATCAGTCCGGAAGGGCGTCCGGCAAATCTTGGTGAAGTCCTGCTGAACCACGAAGGCAACAGCAAGCTCAATGTGACGAGCAATCTCCAGACCTTTGCCATGATTGTGACGGCTGAGCCGTACTTTGCCGTCACCCAACCCAGTGACGTGATTGTCGCGGAAAATGAAATCAGAAACGATACCAGGGGAACCATTGAGCAAGTGGACGCGAAGTACGAACTGCTGCAACGCGGACTCTATGAGAGCGATGTAAACCCTGCCGACCTCCAGCCCCTGAAAGCCAACTCCAAAATCCCGCTCGAGCTCTACGAGGCGCGCAACGCCGTCCGCATCGCCAGGTGGACCGGAGCGGAACAATATGCGTCCGATACGCTGGTGAAGGCCCAGGTCAATCTGCAGAAAGCGGAGGCTTTCCAGGTGGGAACAGAAGACAGAAAGTCCGAAATCTCGGCCGCGCGTGAGGCGGTGCAGACTGCCGAAGATGCACGCGTGATCGCCGTCAAGAAGATGGACGAGGAGCGCCTGTCGAACGAGCGCCGAGACTCAGCAGACGCAATAGCGCGATCGAGCGACCGGGCCGATGACGCCACTCGCCAGAAAGAACAAGCGCAGTCTGACACAGCGCAGGCCAGGTCTGATATGGCGCGGAATCAGGAACGCAATGCCGAAGACCGCAGAGCTTCCGCGGACGCCGAAGCCAGATCCAGGACACAGGCCGACGACGCCAACCGCCAGAAAGAACAGGCCGAGGCCGATACCCTCCAGGCCAGATCGGACCTGGTGCGCAACCAGGCGAGTTCAGATAATGCAGTGGCCGCCGCCCGCGCCGACGCTGACCAATCTCGCTCAGCTGCGCAGCTTTCCGACCAAAGGGCCCAGGCTGCAGAGAATGACAAGGCCGGCATGCGGGCACGCCTGGAGCAACAGTTGAACTCGATTTTACAAACTCGCGATAGCGCGCGCGGGCTGATCGTCAGCATGTCCGACGTCTTGTTTGACACGGGCAGGTACTCATTGCTGCCGGGAGCAAGGGAGAAGCTGGCCAAGGTCGCCGGCATCCTACTCTCGTATCCTGGACTCACCATTGCAGTAGGCGGCTACACCGATAACGTGGGCAGCGACCAGTTGAACCAGAGGCTCTCTGAGCAGCGTGCCGGATCGGTGCGCGACTACCTGGTTCAGCAGGGAGTATCGGGAAACTCGGTAACAGCAACCGGCTTCGGCAACTCCGTGCCGGTAGCCACAAACAACAATGCCGAAGGCCGGCAGGCAAACCGAAGAGTTGAACTCGTGGTGTCAGGCCAAGCCATTGGCGTCCCTGTCACTTCTGCCATGGGAGACCTGCGGTAAGAGCAAATCGAGTTGGTTGGTAAATGGCGTGAGTCTAACCGGACCCGCGCCATTTTTTTGTATGCCGAGCTACGCCTGGCCTGGGTGACCACTCAGGAATGGCCCTTGGCTTCAGCAGCTGCTCCGGACCGCCCTGCTTCCGCCCCAGCCCGCGAGCTCACGCTGCAGACTCCGGCGCCTGCACCTCTTCCAGCAGTTCCACCACAGCATCAATCCGGCGTGATGCATCCCAATTGCCAGCCCACAGACCAAAGACCACGAAGCTCACAGCCAAGAGTGCCCAGCCGTGCAAGTTCCAACTGAAGTACACGATCGCGACAACGCCTATCACGTAATCGAGCACCATTCGATATATCCGCCGGCCTATCGCGATTTTAACCAGCTTCGCACGGCGAGCAACCCTGTTGGCACTCACCACTGCTTTGACATATGCGGGAGTGAATTCCCTTCCGTCAGGTTCCGTAGTCATCGGTAAGCCTCTCTTTTGCCGCTTCGAAAGTATCGCAAGGAAGGCTGCGCGGCAAGAAAAGTTGTGGAAACCGGTGTGTCCTTAGAGAAGGAAAGAGCAGGAGCATGGGTCGCCCGCGCGTCTGAATGCTGCGCTGATATTTATTCAGCTCATGGTTTCGATCTCCCGATCACCAGATCACCGGATTTCCTCGCCCCTCGGCGTCGTGAAGGACAAAGGACAACAGAAAGCGGGACGCCATCGGATCCGCGAGAAGGGTATGATGACGGTATGAAAAGCCAAAAGACGCCAGAAAAGCCGCATCCGGGGATAACCATGCATCGTATTCGCGTCGGCGGCGATGCCATGGGGCTGCTGGCTGCCGTGGCGGCAGTTCTTCTGTGCATCGTCGGATTTCCAGAGGCTCGCTGGTTTCTAGTTGCTGCTATTCTTGTCGGGCTTGTGGCTGCAGTCGCATTCCGCGTCTGGCACCAGCGCCGGCCTTCGGACGTAGATCGTCTCTCGATCTTGACCAACGAACCAGCAGTCAGCGAGCAATCGACCAAACAGAAAGACTCGACCCCACACTCACTTCTTTCAGCTCCCAGCGCTCCGTTAGCCATTTAACACGCAGGCCCTTGGGCACCCAGCAGAAATCTTTTCTCTTTGTTCTCCAATGATTAACAAATCATAATTTTCGTTTCCATTTTTGTTACAGAATCCACTCTTCAATTCTTCAACTCGCAGGTTGGGTTAGCATCTTCCCAATTCTTTACCAAGCAGGACCCCGCCGGGAGGGGGCAACGTGAGAGGTGCGGCTTGGCTCACCTCGCGCATGCTTCACGTAAAGATACAGACATCCAACGTCAGAATTGAAAGGACGCTTTCTTGTGAGAAATGCATATCTGGCAGTGATCCTGGTTGTTTCGACGTTTACCGCGAACGTCTCTGCAAGAGGACTTACCCTTCAAACGCCCGCTGCAATCCCAACACCAGCGGCAGCCGCGACACCAGCCGCGGCCACGGTGCCGTCCGCGGCACCAACAGCTACTTCCACGCCTACGCCTGCTCCGTCATTCACGCTTTCTGTGGGCACCAAACTGATATCAATACCTCCGGCAGGACCAACAGATCCGCAGCAGCAGCGGGCTACAACCACAACCGTCACGGTAAGTTGCAATAAAGATTTCAAAGGAACGGTAACCCTCACCGCAACCGGCGCTCCTCCGGGTGTGGCTCTAAATTTCGCCAGAGGTGGTGCGATAGCCCAGGAATCTCAATCGGCGATAGAAACCCTAACGATTGCCGTCGGACCCTCAACATTGCCCGGCGAGTATGCAATTCGCATTGAAGCCGGCGACGCTGCTACAACCAATCAGGTTGAGATTATTACGCTGGCGGTGGAAACCAAAGACGGGAAGAAACCCTGGTCTTTTGATCTTTTTGTTCACAAGAAGCTCATACCTGTCGAAACGCCAACGAAAACGGAACTAACAGTCAATACGAGCGTCATCATATCGCCCGGGGATCGTTTCGTCGAACCCGTGACTCTCACGGCGACTGGGGCGCCTCCGGGAGTAACCGTGAATTTCAATGGAGCGAATAAAGCCAACATCGAGACTGCATCGGGAGCAAAGATAGAGACCCTGACAATTGTAATCGGGACCTCGGTTACGGCCGGCGACTATCCGATTCAGATTGATGCCGTGGCCCAAGACGCATCGATCCCTAAAAGATCTGCTCAGATTATCTTGGCGGTCGGTACCGGGGGCAACTTTGATCTTATGCTCGGCGTTGGTTCCCTGATTGTCAGAGGCGACGTTACCGATTACAAAACCAACACCCAAAACAATGTGTTGGAAACGACTAACCTGGGCCGCGCCACGCCTCAACTTCTGACTGGAGCAGCCTTCCGGTTGCCGTTCGGTAACTTTGGCAGGAGATTAAGCCGGCGCATAGGTCCGCGGCCATGGTATGCCTTTCTTAGTTTGAAGTTTTCCCCCGACTCAAGCCAAACCTTCAGTGGATATGTGATTGGCGGTTCATATAAATTGAGCAACGCATTCTCGCTGCTCGGGGGGTATGCCCTCACCCCAATTCAAGAGCCGTCGCCGGGTTTTCGCGGCGCTGCCGCCCAAATTGTCAGCCAGAATCCCGGCGTTCCTATTTATCAAAGGTTCAACGTCAACGACCTGCAACATAACACTCTGGATGCATTCGACGGTTTTCCCTTATTCGTCCAGAGCGCAACCGGGCCTACAACAACACGCCTCTTTGCCGGCGACCCCACGGTGGTGCATTACCACGGTGGTTTCATCATCGGCGTCGCAATTCCGATATCGTTGAAGACCCAACTGGGTGGAAAATAAACAAGATGGAAGGCGGAAGGAACACCATTCCAGCGAAGGCCTTGTGCACTCAAAGGCGACTTTTGCGCCGATCTATGGAGGCCGTGCGCGGCCGAAGGCAGAGCGCCCGCGAACATTGCAGAGGCTCTTCCTTCTTAGAGCGAAATTCTTATCCGTCGCTTCGCTCCGAATGAGCCTGCGGCAGCGAGGTTTTCAGATCACCCGGTTTCCCGATCACCGGATCTCCCCGCCCTTTGTTGTCGCGAGGGATAGAAAATCGGGAAGCCTGGGCACCCGGCGCTGGTTCACTGACCGCCCACCTCGACGGTATAGAAGCCTTGCTCTTTGAAGCGAAAATCGGGGCTGAGAATCCTTTCCAGTGGAATGGTTTCGCGGATGGCCGGCTCTTGAGCGAAGTTTCATCCCACAGTCCGTAAAGTTCAACTGTCTTGTCACCTGCCTTCCGCAAAAGATCGACAAGGGCTTTGCGGTTATAGGACTCGCTCTCTTCCTGCTCAGCATCCGAATCTGTTTCAAACCATGGCCATGATCCACCCTGCAAGGTGACATGAGGAAAATCGCACCCGCATTGGGAAGTTGAACCGATGTACTGGACTTCAGGCATGCTGAAGTGGACTGCGATGGGAATCTCCCGCTCGCTCAAGGCGAGCACCGAAAGATTGGGCTTATCTTCTTGCCATTCCCGCCGAGGAATCGGCTTTTCGGTCCCCGCGTATAGCACGAAGCACATGCGATGATTTTATCGAATGCGTAGACGAGAGCGCAGCCGCCGCATGCATCAGAGGCGCGCTCCCAGCCCTGAACTTTGGCCCAGGGTGATCGCAGCGAAAAGTGCTGAAAAGACGTGAATCCAGAACCACTCTGCGGAAGGCGCGGGCCTGCGGCAGCGAGGCTTTTCAGATCACCGGATCACCAGATCACCCGATCACCCGACTTCCCCGCCCCTTGTTGTCGCGAGAGATACAAAGAGCGGAAGCCTGGGGCACCCGGCAGCAAGGTACTGATCTTTTCGTTCGGATAGACGGTACTCCTCCGCCCCAGCCCGCGAAACGGCGGCGCGGCGCGCCCTCCCAGCTTGCCAACACCCGGCAAGCCGGGAGCCCTGGCCCGGGGACCCCACTTGAAAGTCGTGCCCTGTTACCTTCAGCGGCTGAAGCCCGCCGAGCGGACAATTTTTTCCTTGACAAGTCTACACTATTGTGCCATAATCGTATAGATAATTAAGCGATTATAAGTCCTTTGGAATCCTAGATGACCTGTTTTCATCCCAGCACCCGGCAATCAGCGGCACAACAAAACGCTAAGTGCTTTGAAATCCTAGATGGCGTGATTTGGTTGCAGGGAAAGCAGACAGCACTCGGGATTCAGCACGCAGGCAGGCAAAACGCTAAATGCTTTGGAGTGCTAGATGACGAAATTTGTCCCAGCTGGGACGCCTTGGGATCAGATCGCGGAAGTTGTTTGGAATGCTAGATGAGGCTTTAGGGGTAGGGAGGAATCGGGGGATCCCGCGATCGGATGATCGGGTGATCGAAAAACGGGAGAGGCAGCGATGGTGGAAGAAGCGCAGATTGATGAAGGCGGGCCGGCCGGGGCGGAAGAGCCGGCCGAGAAGTACTTGTATTACCGAAGGTGCAGCCAGTTGCGGAAGAATGGCGAGCAGTGCAAGGGGCCGGCGATGAAGGGCGAGACGGTGTGTTACAGCCATTTCAACCAGGCGGAACTGGCGCGCTTCCGCAATCGCCAGCGGCAGAATTTGCTGGGAGCGTTGGCGAACCAGGCTGGAGCCGGATGCGGCCCGGAGGTGAACCGGGCACTGCAGAGAATAAATTCCGCCGTCTTTCTGGGCCACATCGACGTGAAGACTGCGGGAAAACTGATCCTGGAGGTGCAGAAAATCGTGATGGAGGCCAGGCGCCGCGAACAGGCGCCAAGACGCGGTTAAAACGATTTTAGCTCGACAAACCTCCCAGGAGGTTCCGGAGAACGGTTCCGGTCTTTGACAACCGATATACAGGAGTAACCCAGACCGCTTAGCGCGGCGGTCTGGGTGAGGGTGGGCGAGTGTCGGATTTGCGGCAACCACCTCTCTGCCGAAGGCCCGAGGGCCCCGCCCACGCGCGGTTTTGGCGTGGCGGGGTAGAGACCTGCCATCCGGAGATCATCGTTTTCAATGAAACCACAGACTTGCGTCACAACATGATCAATTCGATCGGCAAGCGAGTCAAAGCTGGAGAGAAATTCGAGCCCCGCAAGGGCTACTCCGGCATCATCGGTAACTTCGACGTTCAGTTTCGTCCCGTGCATCCAGCCCGCTACTGGGATTGGGTGAACTTCGCCTGCTGGTCTATGACAACGATCCCGCCAGCTTTCCCCAGCTCGAATGCTTTTATCCCGATATGACCGGCAAGTTTCCCTGGGAATCCGGGTGCGAGCAGTGGGCGGTAGACTCTCAGCCGATGCTTGACGAGCCGAAGCAAGAGACGACGACAGAAAAGAAAACTTGATGTCGCTTCGCTCCGTCCGAGCCTGCGGCAGCAAGGTGTTGGCCCTTTCGGATTCTCTAATCGCGGCCCTGAAGGGCCGCTCTTCCACCTCTCTGCCGAAGGCTCGCGCGGAGCCGAAGGCGAAGCGCAACTTGAACATTGCAACGGCTCTTCCTTCTCACAACGAATTCTTATCTGTCGCCTCGCTCCGAAAGCCTGCGGCAGCGACGTCTTTCAGATCACGCGATGATCCAATCACCCGATCACCGGATTTCCTCGCCCCTTGTTGTCGCGAGGGATAGAAAAAGCGGAGTCGGGGGCAGCCCAGGCACCCGAGACTTTGTGAGATTTTTAAAAACGGGATGGCCGGGCCACCCAGCCGTTCCGCGATCTTGGAGAGGGACAAGAAAAAGCCGAAACCTGGGACAATGGCCCCGTGGGTGGGGCGTGGGCGGAAATGGACCGTGAAACGCCTGTCTTGGATTCATCACTACTGTCACAGCCAGATTTCACATAGCTGTCCAAGAGGAGGTTCCAATGATCTGGGACCCCATTGAGTGGTTGTTGCTGCTGCTGATCGTTGTTCTCTTGCTGCTTCTCATTTGGCTACTCATGAGGAGGCTGCTTCCTAACCCGGCGCCGCAAGCTCCGTGGTTGTTGTATGACTCGATTGGCTTCCCCGCGCGAGAAACTCTGGTCGCGTGCGGCAAGAAGGGGGACTTGACGGTCAATGGCGTAGCCGATTTGCGGGTCCAGATAGAACTTGAAAATTATGGAATCTGTGAGGTCACGCTCCTGACCCCAAACGGGCCCGTGCTGACTGTACCAGGATCGGGCGGCGCAGGACAGAACCCCAAGTACCAAACAGCGTTTATTGTGTTGAGCAAAGGAGCTGGGGTCTCCTACCAATGCAAGTCCGATCAGGACGATAAGGCGTATTGTCAGTTTCGCGTCCGGATCACCGTGCGGTAGCAAATGCCCTGTCGCTTTCCATATCTAGAGGTGGCGACGCCGCAGCGCACAAACTAAGAACTGGTCCTGTTTAGCGCTTTTTCGCACCAGCGGAGGAGCTTGATGCGGAGGTGAGGCTCGTCAGCGAAGAATCCCTTGAGCATCGGGGCACCTCGAAGGATGGCTTGGTACCAGGGATGAGCAAAGCGAGCGGTGCGCACATTGATGCGTGTCGGTTTTCTCACCAACCCTCGTATTTCATCCTGTAGAACGCGATGCTGCAATTTGCGATTGTACGGAATCTCGAATAGCTTGGGCCATCCCGGCACAGCGCGCGAGTAAAGATTTGCGCTCTTGCCGCGAGCGTTGCGCTTTACTGTGACTTCGTAAGAGATTCCCGTCCCGCAGTCATTCTACTACTGACCGATGCGGGCTCTACTGATCGCTCCCCTTGGCTGGGTGACGGCCTTCGGCAGCGCGGCTTTGATCTCTCAAGCGTTCCCTGAGCCCAACCGAGTTAATGCAAAAGCGTTGAGTCGTTATGTCTCTCCGCTCCAAAAGCCTGCGGCAGCGTGGTTTCTCAGATCATCAGATCACCTCCCGATCACCGGATCTCCCCGCCCCTTGTTGTCGCGAGGGATGGAAAAAGCGGGAAGCATGGGTCGCCCGGCACCTGCTATCGTGAATGCAGAAAAATGCTTACCCTTCTTCCCCAACGAACGGAAGATATTCAGAGATTTCGTGCCGCACCGTGGCCGTTTCAACAGACCTTCAAGGCGCCGCTGAAAGATTTGCAGCGGTTTGTCTCAGTCTTCCTTGCTCCGTTCTCGGTTGAGAGAGGCGTTGTGAGCACTGATGAAGTCGTATTTGAACCCAGAAACGTTCTGCAGCTGCTGGCGAAGAATGCCATCGTCACAGAGAACCCTTATCGCCTGACGATAGAGGCCACAGGAAGCCGGGAAGTCGCCGATTTGCTGGAGGCTGTCTTGAGCGATTGGATCGATTTTGTTTTCGTCCCCAGCCCCCGGTCGTTCGCCATATATGCCGATCACGATGAAGCCACGACCTTCTACACACCCACACGCAGGATGCTGAAGCGGTTGAAGTCCGATTTGGAAACGGCGGGATTTGAGCGTGTGCCTAACTACCTAAGAAGGTCTTCCGGCTTCAAGTGGCGCTAAATGAGCCCACCGCTCACGGTTGCAAAATGAAAAGCCGTCAAGACAGCGTCGTTGGCGACAGAAATAGCAGGGGGCACGCGGGTCCAGCCATGGGTTTTTTGTCGCTTCGCTCCGAATGAGCCTGCGGCAGCGCGGTACTGATTCTTTCCTCGCTCGGGACGGCACGAGTAAACTCGTGCCCTGATACTTGTCTCGTCAATGGAGACACGATGGAAGAGGTCGAATGACTGAAGGACAAGTTGGGGTGGGTAGCGTCGCGTTCCACCCTTCGCAAAAACGGCGAAGGGATGGGGCACCCCTTGTTGTCGTGAGGGATAGAAAAAGCGGGAAGCCTGGGGCACCCGGCCCAACCAACTGAGACTTACAATAGCGAAGATGACCGGAATCCGACGGCTGGACGAAGTCTCCATTTTTAACGGTAAGCTTTCGTTCTTAATTCCGCACGAATGGATCGAGGCTGAATCCGGTGACAGCGAAGCGTATCTCTACCAGGCACCAGACGGGCATTCCGGATGGTTGCGCGTTTCCCTAATTACGACTAAAGGAGTGCCAGACCCTGGGGAAAGGATCATGAAGCTGTTCAGTGATTTCGAGAATGTCACGCGAGACGAAATCACTGGAAACCTGACACATCGCTCCGAGAAGGACACGGTTGAGGATGGAGACCGGCTCCATATCTACTACTGGTTTGTGGGTGGCGTCGTGCTCCCCGACATTGCCTATGAGGCTGTCTTCTCGTACACCGTGCTGGCCGACAATGCGACAGAAACCACGACCAAATCTGAGATTCAAGTCCTTGATCAACTCGTGAGCAAGGCCCGTTTTCATGCGGTGGACGGAAATCGGCCCAGTTAGCTGGATTCATGTCGCTTCGCTCCAAAAGCCTGCGGCAGCGAGGGTTTTCAAATCACCCGATGATCCGATCACCCGATCGCCCGATCTCTTCCCGCCCCTTGTTGTCGTGAAGGATAGAAAAGGCGGGCTCAGGGTCAGGTGTTGACGTGTCCGTTAGAATGTTCGCGTCATGGTGGCGATGATCCAACCCGGCTATGAGGAAGTGTTTACGGTTACGGATTACTGGGACGGCCCACGCAAAGGCGTTGCCAATTTCAAGGGTCTTCCCCACTTTTACGACTCCATCTTTGACGGGGCGAAAGATGAGTACTCGGACCTGTACCAATTGACGCCGATCTCGCAGGACGTTTTTGAGCTTGTGAAAGAGGACTGGGCCATTTGGAAGAGGTGGAAATCCGCCTTCGATTCAGGAATGACAAACCTCGAAACCCATCCAGCTCTTCCTCAGGACAGACCACGCCGCCATGAGATTCGGGCGATTCTTGATTCAGCGCTGCAAACACGGACGGGAGCATCCACTATTCAGCGCGGTTTGTTTGAGCGAATTGGAAATACCGTCCATCGCAAAGGTGTACGTACTTTTCAAGTCAGATGGACCGAAGTCGAACCCAGCTAATTGCTGAACAAATTGACGCAGTTTCGGCTCAAAAAGCCTGCGGCAGCGAGGTACTCAGATCACCGGATTTCCCGATCACCCGATTTCCCCGCCCCTTGTTGTCGTTAGGGATAGAAAAAGCGGAGAGCCTGGGGCACCCGGCCTCACTTGACCCACCGATTGTCGAGAATCCTAGCTTGGACCCTCGCTGTACGCGTACCAACGGTCAGCTAATTTGCGAAAGGAAAAGGCTTCATCGCCCCGTTTGTAAGGATGCTCTCCGGACGGTTGCGAAGAGAGGCACGGTGGATATCTGTGCTTTGGACCGGGGCCGCAATAAAGATAACCGTTCGAGTGGCCACGATTGAGCAGACCAACCGAGTTGACGATGATGAAAGCGTCTCCGGTTTCAGGGTCGCGCTCGATACCCTGTGTGATGTCGTTGCGGGCAAACAGCCGGCGGTATTCATCCCAGCGCTCCTGTGTAATGCCTGTTTCAGGGCGGCACTTCAGAAACTGATGCTCCCGCGTCATGAGCCATTCTGGGTCGATACGGGTGAGTTGCGAGTCGTGGTCCGACATAGAGATGATAGTTTCTAGGTCTCGACGCTGATATGGGAACCGGTGTTCAAGGGTGCTGAGGGAGGGTGGCTCGCAACCCGACATGAGTAGAAGAAGCCCGCCAACAAGAACTGCCAAGAGCGAGACACCCCCGATGAAAAGGATTCGCAACAGTTTGCGCCCGTTTACCGCTCCCGAAGGGCGCTGCGCCGACTCTATACTCATTCCCACGATTCTACTCGCTCAGAAAATTGACTTGCATGAGCAGCCGGTAAGACGGGTAGAGCAGTTACGCCCCGGGCATCTTCCGTTGGCTGGTTTTGAAGTGATATTCATTGGCCGCTTTTGAAGTCATCACTGAGGATTGATTGCTGATCACGCTACCGGAACCAAGTCCGCCCTGCCGAAGGCGAGCGTGCAGCCGAAGGCGGAGCGCACTTGAGCAATTCCAGCGGTTTGGTTTTCAGGGCAATTGTTTCTGTCGCTTCGCTCCGCTTGCAGCCTGCTACAGCGAGGTACTGATCTTCTTTTTGTCCGGACGGCACAAGTAAACTTGTGCCGCGACAATTGTCTTGTCAACTGAAACACGGTGGAAAAAGTTGAATGCAGAACGAGACTGGGGTGGAGGTCATCGCGTCCCACCCTTTACTCCGAGCGCAAAAGCAAAAAGCGCGCTCTCCGTAAAGAGTGAGGCACCCCCGGTATCGTCAGGGACAGAAAAAGCCGGAAGCCTGGGGCACCCGGCTATCTGCGTTTCCCTTTACGGTGGGAGCGGGCTTTTCGTTTTCGCCGTTGAGCCTCGGTCTTCTTTTCCTCCATCTTCCGCTTAAAGCGCTGGACCTCTTCTAATTCTGTCTCGAGGGTCCCCGCGCGCTTAACCGCTTCGTTAGCAATCGCCTGCGCGGCCGATCGCAAACTAGATTCGGCCTCCGCTCTCTCGTTAGCGAGTTGCAAGGCGGCGAGCGGCTGCTGGAGCCGGGGAACTCGTTCTAGAACGCTTTCAATGGGCTCGCCGTATTTTCGCGAAAGGGACTGCTCGTACGCAGCATGTTGTTCGACGATAGTCAGTTTGGCCTGGTCTATTACTCCTCCAAACACGGCGGAAGCAACACGATCATCCAATACCGTCATTCCGGACTGTGCGAGACCCCACACGAGTGTCTCGAACGCGCGATCCGCCGCTTCCTGGTCCGAGGTTGGAGCCAATGTTGATGCAAAGCGCAAGAATGCCTCTGGCTGCCACGTTATCTTTGTTCCGGGTCGCAGAGTGTTGAGAATTGCGGTTTGGCTGATGAACCAAGCTGGTGAGGACCTTGCAGCAGTTGTCAACATGTGGTACTTGCCCTCACGCTCATTGACGATAATCGTTAGGGCCTCCGCTTCCGGCTTTGCCTTCTGATACAGCTCTTCATGCTCAGCTCTGTCCGGAATTCCATGGGCATAAGTTGCAACAATCCGCTCCGTCAGCGACTGAGCTTCTGCGTAGTCTTCTGGCGTAAACCCGGGCCAGTCACGAAATGCAATCGTCTCAACCCCCACCCGCCTAAGCCCATCCCGGACCGCTTCAGCCTCGATACTCGCACGTCCCGTAACTGCAATTAGATATTGGTCCCAATCCCCAGGGTTCCCCGCTGCCCTCCACTTGATGAAGCCCTCGAGAAATACGTTCGCTTTGCGGTAAGGTGTATCTCCCCGTGCAGCCGCCATGACATTGGGAGAATCGGGGCCATTAGCATTTATGATCCTATTTGCAAACCAAAGGTGTTCCTGGGTTTCTTCGAAGAGACTCTCAGTAGTGAACAAACGAATACCTAGCTGGCGCAATCTTTGGAAAGCCCGGTTAAAGGCGGCGTTTGCTGCGCTTGCAAGGGCCATCGCGGGAATCTGAGCGCTCGAATCAACTAGCCATACAGTATCTCTAGCATGACGCAGGCGCTCCAATGCTGCGTCTCCAAATACGCCGAGGAGGTGGAAAGCAAAAAAACCTTGTGAAACTCTACCCAGGTACTCGCGTTCAGCGGGATCAGACCGTATAAAACATTGAATGGAGATAGAAGAGAAAGCTTGTCGCAATAGGAGCTGGTCGTACTTAGCAGCCGCCTCATTAACAAATCTCAGGACCGAAGTTGGTATTGAGGAAACGTGAGATTGGGCAGCCAATGTGCTTGCCAGAGTCAGACCGCCTTCCCGAAAGTATCCAACTAATGAAGCGTCTATATCCGTGGCTAAAGTGTCCACCTGTCCGGGCGTAAGTGAAGAGAAATCTCGGGCAAGCCGATTCCGAAGTGACAATTGGAAACGATTACGCAGGTGTTGAAAGGCGGCTTGTTCCTCTCTGACTGCTTCTCCCGCATCGGGGTGCACTACAAAAAGATTGCCGTTAGCCGACAAAAGCCGTTCGGACATAGCCTGACGACCAATCCGCGACACCAGCTCTTCTTCAATGGACAAAGTGCTAGGCCATCCGGCTAACTCGAGCGCCTGCTTGATAGAAAATGCGGGCCGCCGTGTAATTTGGGCAATACAGCTCTCAAGGCGCCCACCATAACCTCGGTCTGCTTGACTTCGAAATCGGTCTGTTGGGAAAGCCTTGTAAACACGAAAAAACCAGGCGCTGCAGCGTTGGCACCGAGAGGAGAGTCCACAACCTGTGCGACCGCTTGGCTGACGTGCACAGAAACCCGTGACGGTACAAAATCGCTCAGGGTTTCAACCAGCCGTACTAAATTGCTGTGGGACCTGTCGCGATTGTCGTACGAAACGACCCGAATTCGATAGCGCTCTAAATACTCCCTAGTCGCTTCCCATGCTACATCCGGTGCAATCCAGCAAACTGGTTGAATTACACCGGCGCCTTTTTTGGCAGCCTCCAAGACATGTACAACATGGGGATCATAAAGTGAATGGCCGACCACGATAACTCGATTCATCTGAAAAATGGACGTCATCTTCGTCCGCCAGTACTGCCATTGCGGACCAGAGAGAATCTCGCGATACTGACTCGAAGTAAGTACGAGCCCACTCTCTGTGCTGAGGTCGCCATGTAGGTGCACCACGGCACCTGATATATCCGGCAAGAGTACGCTCAGGGCGTCCTCGCTGTTGGAGTACTCGATATATGAAGTTTCCCCGGCATGGGCTAGATGTCTAGCGATCTCGTGGTCATAGTTTGTGGTCATGTAAACGGCGATTGGCCAACGTGCGATATGTTCATAGATGGAAGCGTAGGCACCATCGGCTGGATCAGGTCGAAAATTATCGCGAAGATGCTGCAGCAATCGCGGCATCCCAACCAACCCCGCTGCTAGTCCAAAGACGTCCTCATTTCTGCCGGCTCTAAATGCCGCCTCGATCGCGGCTGGATCGCGTCCGATTGCTTCCAGCTTAACAAGGCTGACAGCCAGACCAGCAAGTGTGCGCCAACTTGGATAGCCCATCGCCGTAGAAGGACCGGAACCAACTAAGAGCCAAGCCTTGCCGGATTTGAGGTAATCAACGAGATAGCTATCCATTTGGAGTTCCGAAAAAGCACATATGGCACTTTTCGCAAGTCGCTTCAGGATATTAGCGCATGCAGAGAACAAAAGCCCGCCTTTCGGCGGGCTTCGTTAAATCCTTGCTTATGACTTAGCTACACCCGCTCGTGCTCCCGCAACTCATACATCTGTAACAGCTCCCGTTCCGAGTCATGATCGCCCCGCACAGGTGACATGATGGCGCATCGCCCAGGTCGACGAGTTCTTTCATGGCGTCGGCGGCGTGGTAGATGCCGCGGTCGGCTAAGTGCAGGCTGCTAGCCTCTAGCTCCTGGCTGCTAGCTACACCTCCAGCAGGAGGCCTGGTCTCGACCACACCCTGCACAGCCGAGGGCGACTGTGCCACACGGTCCTCGATAGCCGCAGGCAGCACAGCCGGGGGCAACCCAGCCGAGGGCGGCTGGGCTACAAGGAAATCCTTGAACAGGGGATACTGCTTGCCGGTCACGAACCGGATCTCCAGCCAGCGGAAGATGTAGTCCATCACCGACTTGGCGATGGGAATCTCGGGGTTGCCGGTGAAGCCGGCGGGCTCGAAGCGGGTGTGCTGGAACTTGTCGCACAGAAGTTTCAAAGGGACGCCGTGCTGCAGAGCCAGGGAAACAGCGGTCGCAAAAGAATCCATCAGGCCTGAGACGGTGGATCCCTCCTTGGCCATGCGGATGAAGAGCTCGCCGGGCGTTCCGTCCGGGTAGAGACCCACGGTGATGTAGCCTTCGTGGCCGGCCATGGCGAACTTGTGCGTGACCGAGGCGCGCTCGCCGGGCAGGCGGTGGCGCAGGGCCTTGGGCGGCGCCGCGTGCCGCTCTTCACCCAGAGGAGCCACGCTGCGGCGGATGGCATCGAGCACCGTCGCCTGGCTGTCTTTATTGGCAAAACCGCTCGACTGCATGCCCGCGCCCGAAGCGGTGGAGGCCGGCGCGGCAGCGTTCACCAGCCGCATGACCTCAAGCAGAAACGCTTTCTGCTCGGCCGAGAGCGCGGCCCAGGCAACGTCTTCCACGGAAAGCCGTTCGCGCGCCGAGCGTTCTTCGCGAGAACCGCTGAGGGCTCTCTCGTCGCGGGTGCCGCGTCGCGCGGCTTCCTCTTTCTTGGCGGCAGCCATCAGCGGCTGCGCTTTCTTCGATCCGTCGCGATAGATGGCCACGGCCTTCAGGCCCATCTTCCACGATTGGGTGTAGGCGTCCATGATGTCCTCAACCGTGGCCGCCTCAGGCAGGTTGACGGTCTTGGAGATTGCGCCGGAGATAAACGGCTGCGCGGCGGCCATCATCTGCACGTGGCCCATGTAGTGGATGCTGCGCGTGCCTTTCTGCGGCTTGAAGCTGCAGTCGAAGACCGGCAGGTGCTCGTCGCGGACGCCGGGCGCGCCCTCGATGGTGCCGGTGGAATCGATGTAGCCGACGATGGAGTTCACCTGCTCCGGCAGGTAGCCCAGCTTGAACAGCGCCAGCGGGACGGTCTGGTTGACGATCTTGATCATGCCGCCGCCGACCAGCTTTTTGTACTTCACCAGCGCCAGGTCGGGCTCGATGCCGGTGGTGTCGCAATCCATCATGAAGCCGATGGTGCCGGTGGGCGCCAGCACGGTGACCTGCGAGTTGCGGTAGCCGACGCGCTCGCCCAGGGCCAGAGCTTCGTCCCAGCACTGCTTGGCGCCTTCGATCAGGCCGCCGGGAATCACGTCCTTATGGTTCACGCGGTTCACCGACGCGCGGTGCATGCGGATGACGTCGAGGAACGGCTCGCGGTTCACATACCAGCCCGGACACGCGCCGCCCGTCACGTCCTGCGGCGAGACGCGCTGCGTGGCCGGAGCGATCCCCGGGCACTGCTCGGCGATGCGCGCCGACTGCAGATAAGCTTCGCCGCACATGATGGCGGTGACGCAGGCGGCGTAGTCGCGGCCTTCGCCGGAGTCGTAAGGCAGCCCGCTGGCCATGAGCAGCGCGCCCAGGTTGGCGTAGCCCAGGCCCAGCGGACGGTAGTCGTGCGAGTTGCGCGCGATCGATTCCGTGGGATAGCCGGCGTTGTCGACCAGGATCTCCTGCGCGGTGATCATCACGTCCACGGCGTGGCGGTAGGCAGGCACGTCAAACTCGCCGTTCGATTTCAGGAACTTCATCAGGTTGAGCGACGCCAGGTTGCAGGCCGAATCGTCAAGGAACATGTATTCCGAGCACGGGTTGGAAGCGTTGATGCGCGCCGTGTTCTTGGAAGTGTGCCAGCGGTTGATGGTGGTGTCGTACTGCATGCCGGGATCGCCGCACTGCCATGTGGCCTCAGAGATCTTGCGCAGCAGGTCTTTGGCCTTATACGGCTTGAACTGGCGGCCGTCCTTCACAGCCTTGGTCCAGAATTCGCCGTCGCGCTCCACCGCCTGCATGAACTCGTCGGTCACGCGCACGGAGTTGTTGGCGTTCTGGAAAAAGATGGAGCTGTAAGCCTCGGAGTCGGGACCGGAACCGTCATAGCCCATCTCCACCAGCGCCCAGGCCTTGGCTTCTTCTTTGGCCTTGCACTCGATGAAGTCGACGATGTCAGGGTGATCGACATTGAGGATCACCATCTTGGCGGCGCGGCGCGTCTTGCCGCCCGACTTGATCACGCCGGCGAAGGCGTCAAAGCCCTTCATAAAACTGAGGGGCCCGGAAGCCTGGCCGCCGCCCGAGAGCTCTTCCGTGGACCCGCGCAGCGGAGAAAGATTGGTGCCGGTGCCGCTGCCCCACTTGAACAGCATGCCTTCGGTCTTGGCCAGCGTGAGGATGGAGTCCAGCGAGTCCTTCACCGAGTTGATGAAGCAGGCCGAGCACTGCGGGTTCTTGTAACCGGTGGTGGAGAACTCGATCTGCCCGGTCTCCATGTTGAAGTGCCAGTTCTGGGCGTCGGAGTTCGGCTCCATGCGGTCGCAGCCCACGTTGAACCATACCGGCGAATTGAAGCTGGCTTTCTGCTGGACCAGGATGTGCACCATCTCGTCATGAAAGGTGTCGCGGTCTTCAGGCGAGGCGAAGTAGCCCTGCTGCCATCCCCAGTCGCGGATGGTTTCGGCCACGCGCCGGATGAGCTGGCGGACGCCGCTCTCGCGCTCGGGCGTACCCGGCGCGGCGTGATTCTGAGACCCATGAAGATACTTGCTGGCTACGATGTTGACGGCGGTCATGGACCAGTCCTTGGGCGACTCCACGTTCTTCTGCTCGAAGATGATGTTGCCCTTGGCGTCAGTGATGGAAGCTGTGCGCAGCTCCCATTCCACTTCGTCGTAGGGAGAGACTCCGGTGCGGGTGAAATAGCGCGGGAACTTCAGTCCCGCCGCCGTCTTCTGCGAACTGGTTGCCCGGGACGCTTGCGTAGTCGTCTTCGTCGTTATGTCCGCCATCTTTTCTCCCAATCTCCCAAGACGCAGCGGCTCCGCCCTTGTGGGCGCAGTCTCTGCTGCAGTCCTATTTTTCGAAGATCACCGCGATTTATTGTGTCCCCGGCCCACCTCGGTGCCGGAGAGAATTACCGCTTTCAGAGGCCCCGTGAGGTCGTGCTGCAGGGCCGAGTGTTTGAGAAGTTACTCCTGTATATTGGGCCTGTCAAGGCCCAAGCACAATATATTGTACTTAATTATCAGATGCTCATGGTCCGGCCTAAGCTGCTTTATTTCCTTGGGCTTATCGCCCGCAGGCAGCCGAGGCGGCCGGTTTCTGTTCTGGTTCGTTGCAAAAAGATTTCCTCAGCCTCTTTTGCCCGAAACTGCAACGGCAACGGCAACGCATTCTCTCAGCGGCAGGATTGCTGAAAGTTATTTGCGTTTGGCTGTGATCGCAAAACGTGCTGTCCAGGCTGGAAAATGCCGCAAAAGATCAGCGGCGCAGCACGCAACAACAATGTCTTCGAATCTACGCACGCGCGGTGGAGCGGTCAACGCCGCAATCTGGTGCAGCTGTGTGGATGAGTGTGGAAAAGCGAAGCATTCAGCGTTCAGCTTTTTTCTGAAATCCCGAGGCCGCACCTGAGGTCTACTTCGTGTCGCTTCCAGAGGGATCGAGCGGCCCGAGGGATCCCTATCACTCGCCAGGCTCTTAAAGGTCAGCAAGACTGCAGCATGTTGCGCCTGGATGGGGTCACGGGGATAGGGCTCCCTCGCTTGCCGCTCGGGATTGCAGAAAAAAACTAACTGCCTGTTTTCGCCCTCTTCCGCCCTTCCACAATCAGCTTTTTCGCCGTGTCCGCGCCGGCCCAACCGCTGATCTCGGTCTTCTTGCCTTCCAGGCTCTTGTAGATGGCGAAGAAGTTCTCGATTTCGCGGACGGTGTGCTCAAAGACCTGGGAGTACTCGCTGACCTCGCGGTAGAGAGGGTCGCTGTCGGCGACGGCCAGGATCTTCTCGTCGTTCTTGCCCTGGTCGAGCATGTGCAGCAGCCCTATAGGCCGGACCTCAATCAGGCATCCGGGAAAGCTGGGGGCTTCCACCAGCACCAGGACGTCCAGCGGATCGCCGTCGAGCCCGAGAGTTTCGGGAATAAAACCGTAGTCTCCCGGGTAATGTACCGGTGAGAAGAGCGTGCGGTCGAGGCGAAAGACCTGGAGCTTCACGTCATACTCGTATTTGTTGACGGAGCCCTTAGGGATTTCGACCACGGCATTCACCTTGTGCGGCGCCTGCTCGCCGATGGGTAGCCGGGTGTAGTCGGTCATGATGATCTATTCTATGCGCGCCCCGTGGCGCCCGAACTTTACCCGGCGGCGGTTTCCCCCGGGGAAACTTTAGAGTAGATTGTTGTGCTGCTGGCGGCTTGCGGATGCCTATGAGGCGCTCGCGGCAACCAGAACTGGTTGGCCGCGCGTCTATTCACGTGGCGGACCGCAAGCTGGTCACCGGATGCAGGACCTGCCCAACTGGACTGGTGGATGCCGCGATGATAACGCTCGATTGCCATCGCCAACCGATTCGCCCCACGGAGAGAAACACCGCCATGCGCCAGATTGCCGGACTCGTCGTCCTCACCCTTTTTTCCTCTCTGATCTTTTCCTCGCGAAGCTTTGCCCAGGGGTGCACCACTTACGCACTGGTCGCCGCTTATGACCGCCACAGCGGCGACGTGGTGGACAATCTGACCGCTGAGGACTTTGAAGCCCGCGTCGACGGCAAAGAGATTCCCGTGCTCAACGCCAGCCTGCAGTTCAGCAACCGCCTGCTGGTCCTGGTGGAAACCGACGGCCGGCACAGCGATCGTGTGGAAGACGCTATCACCATGGCCACGCGCCTCGCCCGCCAGGCGCCCGACGGGCAATCCATGGCCTTCGGCGTCTTCGCCAAGCGCGCCGCCTTCACCCAGGGATTCATCGGCGACGAAAAAACGCGCGCGCGGGCCATCGCGGCGGTCATCGAGGAAGCCGACAATCTCGGCGACAAGGCGGCCATGTACAACGCGCTGCATAAAGCGCTGGCGATGTTCGGGCCGCACCAGCCCGGCGACACCGTGGTGCTCATCGGCGACGGCTATGACGATGACAGCAACCGCTCCGGCAACGAGGTGGAACACGAGTATCTCTCCCACGGCACGCGGCTGGTCATGATGTTCCGCCAGCCACCCAGCGACGTTACCGGGAATTTCAACTGGAATCCGCCTCAACACGACCGCGCCCTGCTTCAGGATATGAGCGCGAAAACCGGCGGGACTTACACCATGTTCGATCCCTATACCTTCAGCCTGGCGTCGCACGGCTACCTGCTGGCCATACGAATGCCTGAAGGCGACAAGCCCGTGCACTGGAAGCTGCGCGTACGCAGCGGAGCCACGATCAATCCCCGGCGGGTTCAACTGCATTACCCCGAGCGCCTGCAGCCCTGCTCCGACCCGGTGGCTGAAGTCAGCGCCAAATAACAAAGCGCGCTCCGATTTCCGGAGCGCGCTCTTCTTGAAAACCAGAACAGGCGAAGACTACTTCTTCTCTTCTCCGCCTTCGCCGGCTTCACCGGCTTCCCCGCCTTCACCGCTCTGGGCGGCTGCCGCCTGTTCTTCTTCCATCTGCTTCTTGATCTGCTCCTGGCGCTTGGCGCGAGTCTCGGCGCGTTTGGCGCGCTTGGCCTCGATCACTTTCTCGCTGCCCAGAAGTTCCACGAAAACGGTTTCCGCGCCGTCGCCCGTGCGCCATCCCTTGCGGATGATGCGCAGGTAGCCTCCGTTGCGGTCGCCGAAGCGCGGAGCAACGTTGTCAAACAGCCGCTCCACCGATTCGCGGGTCATCAGATAACCCAGCGCCAGGCGGCGGGCGGAAACATCGCCCCGCTTGCCCAGCGTGATCATCTTCTCCACGTGCGGGCGCATGGCTTTGGCCTTGGCCGGGGTCGTTTCAATGCGCTCTTCCATGATGAGCGAGGTCACCAGGTTGCGCAGCAGCGCGCGGCGATGGCTGGTGTTACGTCCGAGTTTCTTGGTAGCTCTGCGATGACGCATGGTGCGTTGTCCTTATCGTGATTTCGGGTTGTGGAGAAACCGCTTCTAGCCACTAGCTTCTGGCTTAGAGCCCTTGGCCCTTAGCCTTTGGCGATTGAGCGCGGCTGACTCCTTCAGTGAGTGTTCAGGAGACCGGGTTTTCCGATCACCGGATCTCCCGGGGTCCCCGGACCGCGCCGCTTTTGCGTGGGCTGGGGGGTGGTCACCCGATCTCCCGATCACCCGATTTCCTAGAACTCTTCCGTGCCGTCGCCGGGCATCGGCAGCGCCGCTGCCGGCGAAGCCACACCCAGAGGAGGCAGCTGGCTGGTGGGACCGGGCACGGCGTTGCCGTGCTCGTCGATCTTCATGCCCAGCGAGAGTCCCATCGAGGCCAGGATTTCCTTGATTTCGTTCAGCGACTTGCGGCCGAAATTCTTGGTCTTCAGCATTTCCGCTTCGGTCTTCTGCACCAGCTCGCCGATGGTCTGAATGTTGGCGTTCTTCAGGCAGTTGTAGCTGCGCACCGAGAGCTCGAGCTCTTCCACCGAACGGTTGAGGTTTTCGTTTTTGATCTGCGGCTTGTCTTCGCCGCGGGCTTCGGTTTCCAGCTCCTCTTCAAAGTTGATGAAGATGGTCATGTGGTCTTTGAGCAGCTTGGCCGCAAGACCCAGCGCGTCCGCCGGCGCGATGGAGCCGTTGGTCCAGATCTCGATGTCGAGTTTGTCGTAATCGGTGATCTGTCCCAGGCGCGCAGCTTCAACCGTGTAGTTGACCTTGCGCACCGGCGAGTGCACCGAGTCGATGGGAATGAAGCCCAGGCCAAGGTCCTCGTCAAAGTTTTTGTCGGCTGCCACGTAACCGCGGCCGCGCTTCAGGCGCATCTCCATGTCCAGCTTGCCGCCCTCGGAAACCGTGGCGATGTAGACGTTCTTGTCCAGAACTTCCACATCGGCGTCGGCTTCGATCATGCCCGAGGTGATCACTCCGGGCTGGTCGGCCTTCAGGTAGATGGCTTTCGGCCCGTCGCCATTCAGCTTGAACGGGACCTGCTTGATGTTCAGGATGATGTCGGTGGCGTCTTCCACGACTCCGGGAATCGACTGGAACTCGTGCAGCACGCCTTCGATGCGGATCGCGGTGACCGCCGCGCCTTCAATCGAAGACAGCAGCACGCGCCGCAGCGCGTTGCCGATGGTTGTGCCGAACCCGCGTTCAAACGGCTGCGCGTAAAAGCGGCCGTATTTGTCGGTCAATGTCTCGGTATCGGTCGCGAGACGCTTGGGTTTCTGAAATCCTCTCCAAAGAACCATGTCCTTTTTTCCTTTCAATTCCGCTCCGTTCGGCTCCGGCGCTTGCAGCGCGCGGGCTGTTCTGGTGCGGTCAATTGGTGCTAGCTGCTAGCTACTAGCCCCTAGCATCTAGCCAAACCGGGGCGGCGAGGCCCAACGGTTTCATTTTTCACTTGCACGCCATTCACAGGCGGATCGATACGCCTGCATCTTCGCCACTAGCAGCTAGTAGCTAGCGGCTAGAAGCTTATTTGCTGTACAACTCCACGATCAACTGCTCGTTCACCGGCACGTTCATATCTTCGCGCTTGGGCAGAGCCAGAACGCGGCCTTTGTAATTGTCGCGGTCCACTTCCAGCCAGCCGACCACCGGCTGATGGCTGGAGAACTCCTTGGCGCCCTCGACCACGGTGAACTTCTTGGCTCTTTCGCGCACCTGGAGCTCGTCGCCGGCTTTCACCTGGTATGACGGTATGTTCACGCGGCGGCCGTTCACGTCGATGTGCCCGTGCCGAACCAGCTGGCGCGCCTGCCGGCGAGAAGTCGCGAAGCCCAGACGGTAGATCACGTTGTCCAGCCGCGTTTCCAGCTGCTGCAACAGGTATTCACCGGTCACGCCCGGCTTCTTGAATGCCTTTTCAAAATAGTTGCGGAACTGGGTTTCCAGCGTGAAGTACATGCGCTTGGTCTTCTGCTTCTCGCGGAGCTGCAGGCCGTAGCCTACGACCTTGGCCTTGCGGTCCTTGCCATGCTGGCCGGGAGCGAAATTGCGCTTTTCCACGGGGCACTTGTCGGTAAAGCACTTGGCCCCTTTCAAAAACAGCTTCATGCCTTCGCGACGGCAAAGGCGGCAGACTGCACCTTTATATCTTGCCATTTTTCTCCTCTACTTCGAGTGTCGATGGGTTTACAGAGAGGCTGTCTCCTTCCTCCCCATCCAGTTAATAGCTCCCAGCCTCCAGCTGTTAGCTTCTAGAAAAACATTGTTGACCACTTTGCCAGCAGCCAAAAGCTGGCAGCTCAAATCTCACACTCTCCGCCGCTTCGGCGGCCGGCACCCGTTGTGCGGAATGGGCGTGATGTCGCGGATGGTCTTCACATCCAGACCTGCCGCAGCCAGCGCGCGGATGGCCGATTCGCGTCCTGACCCCGGCCCGTTCACGCGAACGTCCACCGAGCGCATACCGTGATCGCGCGCCTGGTTAGCGGCGTTCATGGCCGCCTGCTGCGCGGCAAACGGAGTTCCTTTGCGCGACCCGCGGAAACCCAGCGAGCCGGAGCTCTTCCACGCCAGCGTGCGCCCCTCGCCGTCGGCGATGGTCACGATGGTGTTATTGAAGGAGGCCTGAATGTAAACGATGCCGTGGGGCACGTTCTTGCGCTCCTTTTTCTTGAAAACCTTTTTCTTCCCTTTTGCCGCCGGAGCTGCTGCTCCGCCCGCGGCCGGTGTTGCTGCTGGTTTAGCCATTTGCCGTTTCCTTTAATCCTACGTCTTCGCGGTGGCTTTCTTCTTCTGGGCCACGGTTCCCTTGCGCGGTCCTTTGCGGGTGCGCGCGTTGGTGTGCGTGCGCTGGCCGCGGACCGGCAGGTTGCGGCGGTGACGGAAGCCGCGGTACGAGCCGATTTCAATCAGCCGCTTGATGTGCATGGAGATGTCTTTGCGCAGATCACCTTCCACGTCGCCCTCGGCTTCAATGGCCTGGCGGATGCGGTTGACCTCGTCTTCATTCAGATCCTGGACCTTCTTTATAGCCTCAACCTTGGCGATGCCCAGAAGCCGCCGCGAGCGCGCGTTGCCGATGCCGTAAATGTAAGTCAGCGCGATGTCCACGTGTTTGTTCCGCGGCAGATCCACGCCTGCAATACGAGCCATGTGTTACCCCTGTCTTTGTTTGTGCTTCGAGTTCTCGCAGATCACGCGCACCACGCCCTTGCGGTGCACGATCTTGCACTTGTCGCAAATCTTCTTTACCGATGCCCGAACCTTCATGTTGCCTGCTTCCTTCTTGTATGGCACAGGCGCTCTCGCCTGTGCTTCCTTACTTGTACCTGTACACGATTCGGCCCCGCGTCAGGTCGTACGGCGAAAGCTCCACCGCGACCTTGTCCCCGGGAAGAATGCGGATGAAATTCTTGCGCATTCTGCCGGATACGTGCGCGAGCACCTGATGTTTATTTTCCAGTTCCACCCGGAACATGGCATTGGGCAGCGGCTCAATCACCGTTGCCATAACTTCGATCGCGTCTTCCTTGCTCACTCAGCTCCTTGAGGTTCTCGATTCAGAGATCCCTCGCTTCTTCTGCAGGCTACTCGGTCAGCACCAGCGGCCCGTTTCGCGTCACGGCCACGGTATGTTCGAAGTGGGCGCTGTAGCTGCCGTCTTCGGTGACCGCGGTCCACTTATCGTCGAGCACCCGCGCTCCCGGCTTGCCTACGTTGACCATCGGTTCGATAGCCAGCACCATGCCTTCTCTCAGCCGAATGCCGTGGCCGCGAACGCCAAAGTTGGGGACCTGCGGGTCCTCATGCATGCGCGTCCCGATCCCGTGGCCCACAAACTCGCGTACCACGCTGAAACCATTGGCCTCCACATACTCCTGCACCGTGGCGCCGATATCGCCTACCGTCTTGCCCAGCTTGGCTTCTTTGATGGCCCGCTTCAACGAGCCTTCCGTCACTTCCAGCAGCTTCTTCAGCTCCGGCGCCAGCGTCTTCCCCACCGGCAGCGTGACCGCGGCGTCAGAATAGTACCCGTCCAGCACCACGCCGCAGTCTATAGAGATGATGTCGCCTTCCTTCAGGACTCTTTTCGGCGAAGGAATCCCGTGGATGATCTCGTTGTTTACCGACGTGCACAGCACGCAGGGATAATCGTAATAGCCCTTAAACGCCGGCTTGGCCCCCAGCTCGCTGATCTTCTCCTCGGCCACGCGCTCCAGGTCCATGGTGGAGACGCCCGGCGCTACCATGGCGCGGACCGCTTCGTGCACCTGGCGCAGCACTTTGCCGCTGCGCCGCATCTTGTCCAGCTCTGCCTGTGACCTGCAGTTGATCATGCCCGACCCGCCGTCTTTTCTATGACCGCCACGGTCTCTGCGGTCACGCGGTCGGGCTGTGCTTCGCCGTCCAACTCCACTAGCCTTCCCTGGCGGCGGTAGTAGTCTACCAGCGGCAAAGTCTGGGCTTCGTACTCCAGGAGACGCTTGGAGATAACCTCTTCCTTGTCATCCTTGCGCTGCACTAGCTGCGCACCGCAGGTATCGCAAACGCCATCTTTTTGGGGCGGTTGGAAGTAGACGTTGTAAATCTTGCCATCGACGGGACAGGAACGGCGGCCTGTAAGCCGTTGCAATAATTGATTATAACCGACCTTAATGTTCACCACAACCGGCCCCATAGGCAGCCCCTCAAAACGCCGCGTTTCCAGGTACTTGTCCAGCCAGCCGGCCTGCCCCACCGTGCGCGGAAAGCCGTCAAGAATAAAGCCGCGATCACAATCGGCTTGGGACAGCCGGTCGCCCACCATAGGCAACATCAGCTCGTCGGAAACCAGCCCCCCTGACTTCATGATGGGGTCCGCCTTCTTCCCCAACTCCGTCCCCCGCGCCACGTTGTCGCGCAGGATATCGCCGGTGGATATCTGCGGGATGCCGTAGCGGGCCGCGATCAGCTTGGCCTGGGTGCCTTTTCCCGCGCCGGGAGCGCCCAGCAGGATCACTGGACCTACGGCCACGGCTGAAGCGGGTTTGGTCATGGCATCTGCCGGCATTGCCCTCAACCCCAAAGCCTTTTTCTGCCCTTGACCAGGCCGCGCTTGGAGGTGAATCCCTCATAGTGGCGCATGACCAGCTGCGACTCGATCTGGTTCACCGTATCCATGGCCACGCCTACCACGATCAGCAGCGACGTGCCGCCAAAATAGAAGGTAACGTTCAGGCCGTTCAGGATCCAGGTGGGGAAATGCTCGAACATCCGTTGTCCCAGCCACCAGGGCAGGTGGTTGAGATGGATTCCGGCAATCATCCATTCCGGAATCAGCGAGATCAGAATCAGGTACAGCCCGCCCACCAGCGTGACCCGGGTCAGAACTTCGTTGATGTAATCGCGCGTGCGGTGTCCGGGACGAATGCCGGGAATGAACCCGCCGTACTTGCGCATGTTGTCGGCCACGTCTGACGGGTTGAACACGATCGAGACGTAGAAATAAGCGAAGAAGACGATGCCCACGGCGTAGAGCAGCGTGTAGAGCGGCTCGCCCCACTTCAACTGGTCAAGCACTCCCCCGAAATAACGATGCAGCGTCCCCCCGGTCCTGAATGCCGGGGAGTAGGTCAGCATCTGCGGAATGCTCAGCAGCGAGGACGCGAAGATTACCGGCATCACGCCGCCCGAGTTCACGCGCAGCGGCAAATGGGTCGACTGCCCGCCCATGATGCGGCGGCCCACCACTCGTTTCGCATACTGCACCGGGATGCGCCGCTCCGAGCGCTCCATGAAAACGATGAACGCCACCACCGCGATCATCACGATCAGCAGCAGCACCATCGCAGGAATCGTGAAGTTGCCCCAGGCCTGCTGGCCTGCTTTGGTCAAAAGATCTTTCACCGCCCGCGGCAGTCCGACCACGATGCCGGCAAAGATCAGCAGCGACATGCCGTTGCCGATACCGCGTTCGGTAATCTGTTCGCCCAGCCACATGATGAAGATGCTGCCTGTGGTCAGGGTGACCATGGTCATGAGAACGAACGAGGGGCCCGGCGTTAGGACGAAGTTCTGGCTCTGCAAGGTGATGGCGATGCCCAGGCTCTGCAGCACGGAGAGCACCAGCGTCAGGTAGCGCGTCCACTGCGTGATCTTGCGCCGTCCCAGTTCGCCTTCTTTCTGCAGCCGCGCCAGCGGTTCATAGACCACCGTGAGCAGCTGCAGGATGATCGACGCCGTGATATAGGGCATGATGCCCAGGGCGAAGATCGTCAGCCGGCGCAGGTTGCCGCCGCTGAAAAGATCGTAGAACCCCAGCAATCCGCCGCTCTGCTGCTGGAACGCCTGCGCCAGAAGATCGGTATTGATGCCCGGCGTGGGAATGAACGAACCCAGGCGGTACACCGCCAGCATGGCCAGTGTGAACAGCACACGTTTGCGCAGGTCGGGAACTCGGAATATGTTTGCCAGTTTCTCAAGCATGGAGCTTCACTTCTTCCTGATTGACTACCCTTGCGTTACTTCTCTCTCTGTTACTTCTTTCCCGGCTTCCTGGTTTCCGCCTTGGCCTCTTTTTTCTGCGCTGCCGGAGCCGCCTTCTGTGCGGCCGGCTTCTCTGCGGAAGCCGCAGCGGCTCCTCCACCCAACACCTCGGCCTTGCCGCCCGCCTTAGTAATCTTTTCCTCCGCGGATTTCGAGAACTTATGTGCCTGAACGTGCAGCGCCGACTTCACTTCGCCGTCGCCCAGGATCTTGATCAGATCGTTCTTCCCCGCCAGGCCGCTCTTGACCAGCACTTCCTGGGTGATCGTCTTCTCGCCCAGACCGGCCAGGCTCTCCACGTTGATCGCCCGGTACTCGGTGCGGAAGATGTTGGTAAACCCGCGCTTGGGCACGCGGCGATGCAACGGCATCTGCCCGCCTTCAAAGCCGCGCATCATGCGCGAGCCGGAACGCGATCCCTGGCCTTTGTGGCCTCGGGTAGAAGTCTTGCCCATGCCGCTGCCCATTCCGCGTCCAACACGCTTGCGGTTCGCGGTGGCCCCCTTGGGCGGCCGTAATGTCGAAAGATTGGTTGGCACTGTCGTTACCCTTAATCGCAGCCGGCTTCTATTCAAAGTAGCTCGACTACTCGGTTTCCCTGGTTGTCCGATCGGGCCATCTGGCCATCGGTTCATCGGATCATCGCTGCGGATTTCCGGGGTTTCAGATCACCCGATCACCCGATATTCAATTATTCCACCACCTGCACCAGATGCGGAATCTTGGCAATCATCCCTCGTATAGAAGGCGTATCTTCCCGCTCGATCACCTGGTACAAACGCGTGAAGCCCAGACCCTTGACCACCAGTTTGTGCTTCACCGGGGTGCAGATCTTGGAGCGGACGTACTGAATCTTGATCTTTTTCTTGGCCGCCGTCATGATCCCATCTCCTGCAAAGTCTTACCGCGCATGGTGGCAACCTCTTGCCGGTCGCGCAGCCGGCTGAGCGCGTTGAAGGTAGCCTTGATCACATTGTGCGGATTTGCGGTGCCGATCGATTTGGTCAGCACGTTCTGCACGCCCGCTGAGGTCATCACCGCGCGCACTGCGCCCCCGGCAATCACGCCGGTTCCTTCCGGCGCCGGCTTCAGCAGCACCCGGCCCGATCCGTAGCGCCCAATCACCGTGTGCGGGATGGAACTCCGGGTCAGATTCACTTTCACCAGGTTCTTCTTGGCCGATTCAATCCCCTTGCGGATCGCCTGGGGAACTTCCTTGGCCTTGCCGGAACCGTAGCCGACCACGCCCGCAGAGGGGTCGCCGACCACTACCAGCGCCGCAAAGGACATGTTCTTGCCGCCCTTGACCACCTTGGTCACGCGGTTGATGGCCACTACCTGGTCTTTCAACTGGTAGCTGCCTGCATCGAGTTTCTTCTTCGCTGTGAATGCCATTCTTTAGAACTCCAGACCTGCTTCGCGCGCCGCATCGGCCAGCGCCTTGATTCGTCCGTGATACAGATAGCCGCCGCGATCGAACACTACTTTCTTGATCCCCTTCTCCTTCGCGCGCTGGGCGATGGTCTTGCCCACCTCTTTGGCGCTGGCGACGTTGCCGCCGGTGCGCTTGCTTCCCTTCTTCCCCTGCACCGTGCTGGCGGAAGCCAGGGTCTTGCCCGAGCCGTCGTCGATCACCTGCGCGTAGATATGGTTCAGCGAGCGGTACACATTCAGCCGCGGACGTTCCGCCGAGCCCTGCATCCGCTGCCGCAGCCGCTCGTGGATCCGCCGGCGAGTCTTGTCTTTCGAAATCTCCGGAATCATGTTCTCAACCTTTGCTTCGTAGAGCCTTGAAACTCCACGATCAAAAAACATTCGGTTCGTGTTCGCAATCGGGTGATCTGGCGATCGGGTCATCCGAAAAACCGATGACCTGATGATCCGATGTCCCGATGATCCGATTACTTCGCCCCGGTCTTGCCCACCTTCTTCTTCAGTCTCTCGCCGGCGTAGCGCACGCCCTTCTGCTTGTACGGGTCGGGCGGACGCAGGCCGCGCATCTCCGCCGCTACCTGCCCTACCTTCTGCCGGTCAATGCCGTTGACGGTCAGTTTCGTCTGCTTGGGATCGACGGCCACGCTAATGCCCGCAGGCAGCGGATACTCGATAGGGTGCGAGTAGCCCAGCGTGAACACCACCGTGTTCTTGCCCTTAAGCTCCGCGCGATACCCGATGCCCACGATCTCCAGTTCCTTGGACCAGCCCTTGGTGACGCCTTCAACCGCGTTGTTGACCAATGCCCGCACCAGCCCGTGTACCGCGGCGCGATCGTCGTTCTCGCGCGTCACCTGGATGTGCCCGTCGGCCTGCTGCAGCTTCACCCCGGCCGGCAGATGCGTCTGCACCTGGCCCTTGGGCCCCTGCACCACCACGGTATTGCCCTTGACCTCAAACTTCACTCCCTGGGGGAGCGGGATCGGCTTTTTTCCGATTCGTGACATTGCTTCAATCCTTTATTAAGCGAGTCCTTCTATCCCGGCCAGGCGGGACGAATTCCATGCTGACTTGGCTCTTGGCTTTAGCGTTCAGCTCTTGGCCCGAGCCTCCGAACCTTAGACTGCCTCGAAATGTGGACTAAAGATCTGCTGTCGCGTTCTGGCCAACTACCAAAAGCCAAAAGCCGCTTTCTCACCACACTTCACACAAAATCTCTCCGCCCACGCCTTCCCTGCGCGCCTGGCGTCCTGTCATCACCCCCTTGGGCGTGGTCAGGATGTTGATGCCCAGGCCGCCCAGCACCCGTGGAATGTCGTTGCGGCCTACATACACGCGGCAGCCGGGGCGGGAAATACGCTGCAGATTCGAAATGGCGGCGGCATTGTCGTTGCCGTACTTCAAGTAAATCCGCAGGACTTTTCTGCCCTCTTCTTCCGTGGCCTTGAAGTTGGCGATATAGCCCTCTTCCTTCAAAATGCGCGCGATTTCCAGCTTCAGCCGGGACGCGGGCACATCTAGCTTCGGATGCCGCGCATGAATCGAGTTGCGAATGCGCGCCAGCAAATCTGAGACCGGATCGGTCAAACTCATCTTCGTTCATCTCCTGTTATCGTCACCCGTTTGTCCCGGCTTCTTCGCCGGGAAACCTGCCGTGACGTACTGCAAACCCAGCTGTTGGCTTTTGGCCATCAGCTCTTTGCTTGAGCTCTCTTGGACCCAACCTCGCTCTCGGCCGGATGACTCTGTTCGTATCACCAGAATCAAGCTAAAGGCCAAGAGCTAAACGGCCAAGGCTCTCACCAACTCGACTTCGAAACCCCGGGCACTTCACCTTTCAGCGCCAGGCCGCGGAAGCACAAACGGCAGAGGCCGAATTTGCGCAGGTAAGCCCGCGGCCGCCCGCAGATCGAGCAGCGGTTGCGGTGCTGGGTGGAGAACTTGGGTTTCTTGTTCGTCTTGGCAATTTTTGCTGTTGTCGCCATGAATTCCTTTTTTCTTCTGCTAACTACTAATTACTAAATACTAACTACTGCCGGAACGGCATCCCCAGATGCTTCAACAGCGCCCGCGCCTGGTTGTCGTCGCGCGCCGTGGTCACGATGGTCACGTTCATGCCTTTCAGCTTGTCCACCTTGGCATAATCGATCTCCGGAAAGATCAGCTGGTCGCGCAGTCCGAGCGTGTAGTTGCCGCGGCCGTCAAACGACTTGGTGGAAACGCCGCGAAAGTCGCGCACGCGCGGCAGAGCGATGTTGACCAGCCGGTCCAGGAACTCGTACATGCGGTCGCCGCGCAGCGTAACCATCGCCCCGATGGGCATGCCCGCGCGCACCTTGAAGGCCGCAATCGATTTCTTGGCCCGCGTGATCACCGGCTTCTGTCCCGTGATCTGGGCCACGTCGTTGGCCAGCGGATCCATCATCTTGGTGTTCTGCGTGGCCTCGCCTACGCCCATGTTCACCACGATCTTGTGCAGCCGCGGCACCGCCATGGGATTGGTCACGCCCAGCTCTTTCGCCAGCGCCGGAGCAATCTCTTTATGAAATCTTTCCTTCAGCCGTGCTGTTGTCTTTTGCCCTGCCATTCTCTTCTTCTGCCTTTCTCACGGTTTCCGGTTTCACGGGTTCGTGAGGAACTCAATTCTGTCTGCGTAGAGACGTGGCATCGCCACGTCTCAGAGACGCGACCGTGTCGCGTCTCTACGCGCTTACTTGTCCAACGGCGCCTCGCAACGCCGGCAGATCCGCTGCTTCTTTCCGCCCAGATCGCGATGCCCGATGCGCGCCGGCCCGCAGCTGGGGCAGACGATCATCACGTTCGAGATGGCGATAGGCGATTCCTGCTCCGCGATTCCGCCCTTGATGTTCTTCTGCGGATTGGGACGGACGCTCTTCTTCACCATCATCACGTGCTCCACCAGAACTTTGTGCTCCCCGGGAAATACCCGCAGCACGCGGCCCTGCTTGCCTTTATCGCGACCGGTGATCACCTTCACCTGGTCATTGCGCCTGATATCCACTCTGGTATGCATGTTCAGCCTTCAAATCTCCTCTAGAGCACTTCCGGCGCCAGGGAGACGATCTTCAAAAATTTCTTCTCACGCAGCTCGCGGGCCACCGGCCCGAAAACGCGGGTTCCCACCGGCTCGCCGGCTTCGTTGATCAGCACCGCGGCATTCTGGTCAAAGCGGATGTAAGTGCCGTCGCGGCGACGATGCTCCTTGCGCTGGCGCACAATCACGCACTTCACCACGCTGCCTTTTTTCGCCGTGCCATCGGGCGCGGCTTCCTTCACCGCGGCCGTCACCACGTCGCCCAGTCCGGCGTTCAAACCGGTATGCCCGCCTAGCGGCAGGATCATCTGCAGCCGGCGCGCCCCGCTGTTGTCGGCTACATCGAGAATGCTTCTCATCATCACTGCCATGGTTGAGTCTCCGTTTCCTGCCCGTCAGCTAGCTCGCCTGGGCTGTTTCTTCCCCGCCCACCAGCTTGGCCCGCTGCACGATGTTCTTGAGCGTCCAGCGCTTCAGCCGCGACAGCGGCCGGCTCTCTTCAATCTCCACGAAGTCACCCACGTGCGCGGTGTTGTTCTCGTCGTGCGCGTAGAACTTTTTGCGCTTGGCGATGACGCGGCGGTAAAGCGCGTGCGACTTCTTCATGGTCACCTCGACCACGATGGTTTTGGCCATCTTGGTGGATACCACCTCGCCGATCTTCGTCGCCCGGCGGCTGGTCTGCGGCTTGCTCTGTGTCTCTGCCATTTACTTCTTCCTCGCTTTAGCCTTCGGCTTCGCTTTGGCCTTGGTCTTGGCTTTGCTGTGGACTGCGGTCCTGCCCTTGGCAGCCTTCTTCGCCGGCGCCGCGCTCGCGGCGCCTTCACCCGCCTCGGCCGGCGCCGTCGCTGCGGCCCTGTGGTGCTCGATCCCCAGCTGCTTCTCGCGCAGTACGGTAAGAATCCGCGCGACATCCTTGCGCAGGCCGCGAATCTTGTTGAGGCTCTCCGTCTGTCCCATCTTCAGCTGGAACTTCATCCGGAAGAGCTGATCGTTGAGCTCGCGCTGCTGGTGCTGCAGCTCGGCATCGGTCAGGTTTCTGAATTTTTCTACGTCCATGTGTATTCTCGTCTCGCTTTAATGCGCCTCATGCCGCGCCACAAATTTCGTTCTCAATCCCAGCTTGTGCGAAGCCAGGCGCATGGCCTCCATCGCGTCGGTGCGGGTCACGCCTTCCATCTCGAACAGCACCTTGCCGGGACGAACCACGGCCACCCAGTGATCGGGCGCGCCCTTGCCTTTTCCCATGCGCGTTTCGGCCGGCTTCTTGGTGACCGGCTTGTCGGGAAACAGGCGCAGCCAGATCTTTCCACCGCGCTTCACGAAGCGGGTCATGGCCACGCGGCTGGCCTCGATCTGCCGGTCGGTGATCCAGCCCGGCTCCATGGCCTTCAGCCCGTAGTCTCCGAAAGCCAGCTCCCCGCCGCGCCAGGCTTTGCCCGTCATACGCCCGCGCTGCTGCTTGCGGTACTTAACTTTTTTCGGCATTAACATAACGTCGAATTCCTCATGTCTGACGGCCCACTTTCGATGCTTAAATCATCGTCGCCGCCGTCACTTTCGCCAGGCTCTCAGCTGCTGGCTTCTGGCTGGAAGCCAGAGGCTGGCAGCTAAAACGCCCCGGTCGCCTGCTGCCTCTCCGGCGAACGCTTCTTCTGCGGCAGGATGTCGCCGCGATAGATCCACACCTTTACGCCGATCACGCCGTACGTAGTGCGGGCTTCCGAGAAGCCGTAGTCGATGTCGGCGCGCAGCGTGTGCAGCGGCAGGCGGCCCTGGAGATACCACTCCGAGCGCGCGATTTCGTTCCCGTTCAGCCGGCCCGAAACCCGCACCTTGATGCCCTTGCAGCCGAAACGCAGCGCCGAATCCACCGACTTGCGCATCGCCCGCCGGAAGCCCACGCGCTTTTCCAGCTGCAGCGCGATTCCCTCCGACACCAGCTGCGCATCCAGCTCCGGCTTGTGCACTTCCTGGATATCGATGAACACGTCGCGGTTGGTGCGCTTCTGCAGCTCCTGCTTCAGCTTGTCGATCTCCGCGCCCTTGCGCCCGATGATGATTCCCGGACGCGCCGTGCGGATGATGATGCGCAGCTTGTTGCCCGGACGCTCAATCTCGATCGAGCTCACGCCCGCCGACTTGAGCTTGTCCTTGAGCTCTTCCTTGAGCTTCACATCTTCCAGCAGCAGCTTGTTGTAGTCGCGTTCCACGAACCAGCGCGACCGCCACGGCTTGGTGTAGCCGAGACGAAAACCGTATGGATGGACCTTCTGTCCCATAATTTCCTCTTGTTCCCTTACCGCGAAGCCGGCATCGACTCCGCAAAAACTTATTTCTTCGCGACCGCCTTTTTGCCGGCAGCTTTCTTTTTGGCGGGAGCATGCGCCTTCTTGCGCGCCGCGGTCTTGGTTCCCGCCGGAGCCGCCGCTTCCGCGCCCTCTTCGCCGACCACCGTCGCCAGGGCTTCCTTGCCGGCAGCGCCTTTTTCCGCCAGCACCACTTCCATATGCGCGATACGCCGCTGGTAGCGGTAGGCGCGGCCCATCGGAGCCGGACGGACGCGCTTCATGCGCGGGCCGTCGTTGGCAATCGCCGACTTCACATACAGCTTGTCGACGTCCACATCCAGCCCTTTTTCGCCGCTGAGATAATTCGCGTTCTCCACCGCCGACCGCACCAGCTCGAACACTGCCGGAGCAATCCGCTTCTTGGTGAACTGCAGCGTGATCAGCGCGTCTTCCACGCGCTTGCCCTTGATCAGATCCAGCACCAGGCGCGCCTTCTGCGGCGATACCCGCGTGAACCGCGCTTTTGCCGTGAATTCCATATGCAAGTCCTCGTTCTCCCTTTACGCCTTGGGTGCCGCCGGCGGAGCTGCGCCGCCTGCCGCGGGCGCGGAAGGCACGATCGCTCCCGGACCTCCGGGCACGCCCGCCGGTCGCGCCGCCGCTTCCGCGGCCGCTTTCACGCCGTGGCTCTTGAACTGCCGCGTGAAGGAAAATTCGCCCAGCTTGTGTCCCACCATGTTCTCGGTCACATACACCGGGATGAACTTCTTCCCGTTGTGCACGGCCACCGTGTGTCCCACCATCTCCGGAGAAATCGTGGAGCGGCGCGACCATGTGCGGACCACCTTCTTTTCGTTCCGCTGGTTCATGCCTTCGATCCTCTTGATCAGGTGGCCGTCGATAAACGGGCCTTTTTTAACCGAACGCGCCATTATTTCTGTCTCCTGCTGACAATGAACTTGTCGGTGCGCTTGTTGTTACGCGTCTTGTAGCCGCGGGTGGGCTGTCCCCACGGAGTCACCGGGTGCCGGCCGCCGGAAGTCTTGCCTTCACCGCCGCCGTGCGGATGGTCCACCGGGTTCATGGCCACACCGCGGTTTACCGGCTTCTTCCCCAGCCAGATGTTGCGCCCGGCCTTGCCGATGGAGATGTTCTCGTGATCCAGGTTGCCGATCTGCCCCACTGTGGCCATGCAATCGATCAGCACCTTGCGCGTCTCGCCCGACGGCAGCTTGACCAGCGCGTAGTCGCCTTCTTTGGCCACCAGCTGCGCCGCTCCGCCGGCCGAACGCACCATCTGCGCGCCTTTGCCCGGCTTGAGCTCGATGTTGTGCACCGTGGTGCCGGCGGGAATGTTGCGCAGCGGCAGCGCGTTGCCCACCAGGATGTCGGCTTCCGGCCCGCTCACGATCTTCTGCCCCACCTGCAACCCGAGCGGATGCAGGATGTAGCGCTTCTCGCCGTCGGCATAAGCCAGCAGCGCGATGCGCGCCGAGCGGTTGGGATCGTACTCGATCGAAACCACCGTGGCCGGGACGCCGGCCTTGTCGCGCTTGAAGTCGATGGCGCGCAGCTTGCGCTTGTGCCCGCCGCCGCGGTGCCAGATCGTGATGTCGCCGCTGTTGCGGCGTCCGCCGGTGCGCACCTTGATGTGCGTCAGCGGCTTGTGCGGCTTGTCTGTGGTCAGCTCGTCGTTGGTTAGCGTCGTGATCGACCGCAGCGACGGCGTGACCGGTCTGTATGTTTTGATTGCCATAACTCTCAGCCTCTAGCTGCTAGCTTCTAGCCGCTAGCTTTGTTTCTTTCTGGGCCGGCCTGTTCCCGCCCCATGCCTTTCGGATTCAGCTTTTCCTGACAGCCCATTAGCTGGCGGCTAGCAGCTGTTCTTACAAATTCTGCGCGTACTCCGGCATCTTTTCGCCGGCCTTCAGCTTTACGTACGCCTTCTTCCAGTCAGGACGGTAGCCGGCAAACTTGCCCCGGCGCCGTTCTTTTCCCTGGAAGTTGGCGGTGCGCACCGAATCCACCTTCACCTTGAAAATCTTCTGCACCGCCTCCTTGACTTCCGTCTTGGTGGCTCTGCCGGCCACTTCAAAGACCAGCGTGGCGTGCGTCTCTTTCGCCCCCAGGCCTTTTTCCGTGATCACCGGCTTGCGGATAATCTGGTAAGCCGACTTCATTAAGCCACCTCCGCTTTGCGCTTAGGCGTGCTGGCTTTGAGCGATCCCTGCAGCTTCTCCAGCGCCGCCTGCGAGAACACGGCAGTGTCGTAGCGCAGCAGGTGATACGGATGCACCTGGTTGCCCGCCACCAGCTCTACGCCCGCGATGTTGCGCGCGCTCAGCTCGAGATTGCGGTTGGCCTTGGCGCTCTCCACCAGCAACGCGGTCTTTTCGATCCCGATGGCGTCCAGGGCCTTGCGGAAATCTTTGGTGCTGATTTCCTTCAGCTCGAAGTCTTCCACCACCGTCAGTTTGCCGTCGGCCAGCTTTGAAGCCAGCGCCGAGCGCAGCGCGCCCAGCAGTTTCTTGCGGGGAAACTGGTAGTCATACGACCGCGGCTGGGGTCCGTGGACCGTGCCGCCATGCCGCCACAGAGGGGAACGGATGGAGCCCACGCGGGCGCGTCCGGTTCCCTTCTGCCGCCATAGTTTCTTTCCCGATCCGGAAACCAGCTTGCGGTTCTTGGTGGCATGCGTGCCCGCCCGCTGCGCGGCGCGATAGTGTTTCACCGCTTCCCACAGCAGGTCCTCGTTGATGCCGCCGAAAACCTCTTCGGCCAGCTCCAGCGAACCGACTTTTTTGCCTGTCAGATCTACAACGTCAATCTTCGCCATAAACTCAGCTCTTCGCTGCCAGCCGTTAGCTGCCAGCTTTTTCTTTTGTGTGGCACAGGCGCCCTCGCCTGTGCTCCTAAATCATTTCTTCGACTTACCGGCAGCCGCTTTCTTCGCTGCCTTCAACGGATCCAAAGTGGTGGCTCCGGCAAATCCGCGGCGCTCGCGCGGCGGCTTCTTGGCTTTGAAAATCACCACATATCCGTTTCTGTGTCCGGGTACTGCGCCTTCGACCAGCAGAAGATTTTCGTCGGTATCGATGCCGCGAATCTTCAGATTGCGCACCGTTACCTGGTCCACGCCCATGTGTCCCGACATGCGCTGGTTGGGAAAGGTGCGCGACGGAAACGATGACGCGCCGATCGAGCCCTGCACCTGGAACATATGCCCGTGGGCCGCCGGACCGCCGCCGAAATGATGCCGCCGCACCACGCCGGCAAACCCACGTCCTTTGCTTACTCCGGTGACGTCGACATAGCGCTCACCGGCGAAGATGTCGACCAAAACCTTGGCGCCGACCTTCAGCGCGCCCGCTCCGTTGCTGCCGGCGCTCTCGGTCTGACCTTCCGCCGGCGGTTCGGCCGCAGCTTCGGCTTTCTTGGCGACGTCTTCGGCGGTCTCGAGCGCTACTTCACGGATGAACTTCACCGGCGGCAAGTCATGCTTGGAGAAGTGTCCCTGCATCGCCTTTCCCACGTTCTTGCCCTTCACGAACTCCACCAGCCCGATCTGTGCGGACTCATAACCATCTTTGGCGGCGCGCTTGAGCTGCGTGATCACGCACGGTCCGGCCTGCAGCACCGTCACCGGATGCACGTTGCCCTGGTCGTCATAGACCTGGGTCATGCCGATTTTTTTGCCGAGAATGCCGTTAACCATTTTTTCTCTCCTCATCATTCCTTCGACGATTGCTGAATCGAGGAACTGTAGGGCTGCTAGCTCCTAGCCGCTAGCTACTTAGTAGCTAGAAGCCAGCAGCTAGCAGCTATTTGTGCTCTTTCCCAAACGCCTTGATCTCCACATCCACGCCCGCCGGCAGATCCAGCTTCATCAGCGCGTCCACCGTGTTCTGCGTCGGCTCCAGGATGTCGATCAGGCGCTTGTGCGTGCGGATCTCAAATGCCTCGCGCGACTTCTTGTCCACGTGGGGCGAACGCAGCACGCAATACTTGTTTTTCACCGTAGGCAGCGGGATCGGTCCCGCGATCTGCGCCCCGGTACGCTTGGCGGTTTCCACGATCTCGCCCGTCGACTGGTCGAGGATGCGATAGTCGTACGCCTTCAGCCGTATGCGAATTCTCTCTTTTCCAATCATCTTGTCCTCAAAGAACCTCTGGTCACACCCCGCCAGAACGTGCGGTGGTTGCCCGTTTGTCCGCCTACTGAATGATCTCCGAAATTGTTCCTGCGCCCACTGTCCGTCCGCCTTCGCGGATCGCGAACCGCAAGCCCTTCTCCATGGCCACCGGCGTGATCAGCTCGATGGTCAGCGCCACGTTG